>JACCDN010678684.1_pt1 | contig 264168 bp, 257 predicted proteins | sample 7441691 | NCBI WGS metagenome assembly JACCDN01 (sample SAMN15323439, study PRJNA562643) | freshwater metagenome | isolation source: river surface water | place: USA:Blue River Watershed | collected 2017-08-16 | reverse complement strand
TAAGCAATCAAAGAACGAATGTAGCTGAATCAGCAGATGCATTGAGGGCGTCAACAAATGTGACGCAAGCAGCAGCTGACTCATATTTGAAGACAGATTATGTGTTAACAGCGCAGCAATATTCTGAGGAAATCAGGAAAGTTGTGGCGTCAATCACATCACTACAAGCTGCAAATAAGATACCAGAAGCAGCACAAAGACTAATTGATGCTTTAGCTAGATAATAAATGGTCATCCCTTATAAAGTCATCCTGAACTTGATTCAGGATCTCATGGGGTGAGAGTGGATCCCGGGTCAAGCCCGGGATCTATTTTTTTGTCACCAGAGATTAATTTTCTTGCCATCAGGTAACCTTTTTCCTAGCGATTTTGGGGTGTTTTTAATGACTGTGTTCTAAGTCATGCTGCACTTGATGCAGCGTCTATGGCACTTGAGGTTGTGACGGCTTTAAGTAATGGATCCGAAATCAAGTTTGGGATGACTTTTGTGGGGTTGGATGACGTTATAAGTTTTTGGAGTCACCAATACAAGGATAACTAAGTGGTGAGCCCGAGATGACTATATGAAAAATTAAGTGATATCTTTTTCCTAATTGCTGTATATTAAACTCATATAATTTAAGTATTTTAAATATAATGGAAGTAATTACACGATTTGCGCCATCGCCAACTGGCTATTTACATATAGGATCAGCTAGAACGGCGCTATTTAACTATCTGTTTGCAAAACATAACAATGGTAAGTTTTTACTGCGTATAGAAGACACCGACAAGCAAAGATCTACTAAGGAAGCTACAGAAGCTATTTTATCGTCATTAAAATGGCTTGGAATTGATCATGATGGGGAAGTAGTTTATCAATCTCAAAGAGAAAGCAGACACCAAGAAATTGCAGATGAATTAGTAAAAAATGGCAAGGCCTATTACTGCTTCTCATCGCAAGAAGAAATTGCCGCGCTCCGCCAAAAGGCGCTGGAAAATAAAGAACATTTTATTTTTCATTCACCTTGGCGAGATAAAACACCAGAGCATTATCCAAAAGATATCAAACCAGTGGTCAGAATTAAAGCGCCAAGGGAGGGAAATACGATTGTAAGAGATAAACTACAAGGTGACGTGGTGGTGATGAATTCTCACCTAGATGATATGGTTTTGCTTCGAAGTGATCGAACTCCAACATATATGCTTGCAGTGGTGGTGGATGATCATGATATGGGTATTACCCATATTATCAGAGGAGATGATCATTTGAATAATGCTTCAAGACAGCAGCTTATCTACCAAGCAATGGAGTGGCATGTTCCAGTGATGGTACATATTCCACTAATTCATGGTCCAGATGGAGCAAAACTCTCTAAAAGACATGGCGCTTTAGGGGTGGAAAGCTACCAGGAAATGGGGTATTTACCAGAAGCGCTCAATAATTACCTTTTGCGCTTGGGGTGGTCACATGGAGATAGTGAAATAATATCAAATAGCCAAGCGATTGAATGGTTTACTATAGAAGGGCTTGGTAAATCACCAGCCAGGCTAGATTTTGCTAAAATGAAGCATCTTAATGCTCACTATTTGAGGCAATATAATAATATGGAACTGGCTGAAATAATATATAACGCTTTACCAAAATTAAGTGATAAATCAAAGAATAACATATACTTAGCGCTAGACTCTATCAAACCAAGAGTAGAGTTAATTACAGAGCTTAGTGATGTTGCAAAAATATATATTATTGATGATGAGATTAAAATTCAAGAGGGTGCAGCACGAATTATCAAAGATGCTGATGCCGCACTGATTTCACAAGTAGCTGGGACTATTGAAAAAATAGAAGAATTTAGCAAAGATAACATACAAACTGAACTTACAGCCCTTGCGAGTTTAATGGAAATGAAATTAGGGGAATTAATGAAAATTGTTAGAGCCTTTGTCACAGGTAGAGTTAATTCACCAAGTGTTTTCGAAGTAATAGAGATAATAGGAAAAGAGCAAAGTTTAAAACGCCTTTATAGATGATAAAGAAGCAGCTTGAGCACGATTTTAAAGCCAATAGGTTAAGTAGCAGCTACTTGGTCTGCACTGATGACTTAGATAAATCATATGCTGAGGTAAAAGATTTTGTTTTTAGCCATTTGATTGACGATAATACTGACTTTAATCCAGATTTTTTATGTATTAAAAAAGTAGATAATAAGGTCAAGAATATTTCTGTTGATCAGATACGAGTTTTGCAAAAGTTTTTATATAGAACTTCTGTTATCTCCGGGAAAAGAGTAGCGATAATACATTCTGCGGATCAAATGAATATTAATGCTGCAAATTCTTGCCTTAAGATTTTAGAGGATACGCCAAGTGATGCATTTATTTTTTTGATAACAAATTTTCTTGGTAATATAATTCCTACAATTAGATCAAGATGCAAAATTATTAATTCTCATTATCATGTGGTAATTAATAATGAGAACGAAGAAGAATACTTAAAAATATTGGATAAACGGACGCAAGTAGATGAAATGATAAAATTTTTAAGAAAATTTGAGCAAAAAGATAGGTTGTTATGGGAACATTTTAGTTTGTATTTAGATGGGCTACTTGCTAGGTTTCATCTTTATAGTAATAAAGTTACTATACCTATAACAGTGTATGAACAAGAAGTGTTTAGTCAACTTACTTTAAATACCAATGTTGATTTTACGAAGAAACATAATGCAGTTAAGCAGATCATAGAACTCACCAATAGTTTTGACCTAGATTTGAAATCAAATGCTATGATGTTAATAGAAAAATTTAAGGAATAAGTTATGAATTTCTTTTTTCAGCCTGTTAGATCTGTTGTATCTATAAAAGACACCACAGAAAAAGCATTGCTGAGATTGGGGATAAAGAACATAAGGGATTTATTATTTTATAGGCCTTATTCGTGCAACATATATCAGCTTTTTCCTAAAATAAAAGATATTCAAAATAATAGCTTAGTGCAGCTTGAAGCATCTATTGACGAAATAGAAATAGGTAAAGGTAGGTCGCCGACAAAAATACTTGTATCTGATAGTAGCGGTGTACTCCTTTTGGTGTTCTTTAATAAAATTCCGCCATTTATTTTTGCTAAATTAAGAATAGGGCAAAAGTTTATAGTGCGAGGCAAAGCGCAACTATTTGATGGTATTTTTCAAATAACTCACCCAGAATTCGTTTTTAAAAAGTCTTTAGTAGTAGACGTTGAGCCTATTTATCATCTGACTTATGGTTTAACTAATCGTCAATTGTTTGACTATGTTATGAGTGCCATAAATTCATTAGATTTGGCGGTACAAGCGAGAGTATCATTTTCTAATATTTCAGATGAAGAAAAAAAATACCTTTTAGCCTTAGTGGATGAAATTAAATTGCTACACTTAATTGGACAAAAAGCAAATATAGAAGATATTGAGCAAGCTTTTGATGATGCAAGGAAGATGCTGGCAACCAGGGAATTATTTGTTAATCAGTTAATGCTTGCAAAGCTAAAGCTACGGACTCAAGAAAATGCAGTTTTAGGGAGAAGTTTTGAAATTGATAGTAAAACAAAGCAGGAAGTAATAGCAAAATTAGGTTTTAGCTTAACACAAGATCAACTAAAAGTCATCGATGAAATTGAAGATGATCAGTCAAAGAATGTTCAAATGATGAGATTGCTTCAAGGTGATGTTGGCTCTGGTAAAACCATCGTGGCACTACTTACGATGCTTAATGTTATAAAATCAGGCGCACAAGCGGTATTAATGGCACCAACTGATCTTTTAAGCACGCAGCATTTTCAGTTTTTTAAAAAAAGCCTGAAAGAAACAGGTATTAAATTGGAGCTATTAACAGGGCAAACCAAGGCTAAAGATAAGAAGGATATCAAAGAAAGGCTGCTAAATGGTGAGATTGATATACTAATAGGTACACACGCATTATTTCAAGATACTGTAGAATTTAGAAATCTTGGTTATGTTATAATAGACGAGCAGCACCGTTTTGGTGTTGAGCAGAGAGTTGCGCTTATAAATAAAGCTACGCACCCAGATGTATTGGTTATGACTGCAACACCAATACCACGCAGTTTAACTCTAACTATGTTTGGTGATATGAGTGTTTCGCAAATTAAATCTAAGCCTAGCGATAGGTTGCCAATCAAAACTACTGTTCTTTCTACTGGAAAAAGAGAAGAAGTAGCTGATTCCTTAGCTAAAATTATAAATAACGGTCAAAAAATATATTGGATTTGTCCTTTAATTGATCAAAATGATAAGACTATTGAGAAGGAGGAAGGGATAAACTACGCAGATGCGACAAATAGGTTTGTACACTTAAGTAAGTTATATCAAAACCAAGTAGGCATAGTTCATGGAAAAATGAAGGCACACGAGAAAGATGCTATTATGCAGCAGTTTAAAGATAATGAGTTAGCAATATTAGTAGCAACAACAGTGATTGAAGTTGGAATAGATGTGCCATCAGCTACCTTAATTATTATTGAGAATGCTGAAAAATTTGGTTTAGCACAATTGCATCAACTAAGAGGTAGAGTGGGGAGAGGAAATTTACAATCATATTGTATGCTAATGTACAATCCAAAGCTCTTTTCTAAGGATGCTAGGAAAAGGCTTGAGATAATGAAAGAAAGTGATGATGGATTTTATATTTCTGAACAAGATTTGATACTCAGAGGAGGCGGAGAAATATTAGGCACTAAACAAAGTGGGGAACCAATATTTTACTTTGCTGATTTGGCCAAGGATTTGGATATTCTCATTAAAGTTAATAAAGATATAAACCATGCTGCTGTGTTAAATGATGAATTTACAAGTTTTATAACTTCTCTATTTAACAAAGATAAAGAATCATATACTAAGAGTGGTTAATTAGTGAATCCCCTAAAGTATCAAAAAAAATTCTTTAGTGGGGTTTTATTCATAAAAAATAGTATAGGAGTGATAAGATTATGGATAGCATGTTTTATAATTCAATAACTACTTCAGATAAAGCTACATAATCACCAATTAATTCGACCAAAGGGTTTACAGGGATGAAAGCCTGAACTAAATCATTAAATTCGTCATGATTAGGATTTGTAGCCTTGTGATCAATAGCCATTTCAGATATTTTGGCCTTGATTTCTGGGTATCTCCTAAAATTATTTCCCATGTTAACATTATATGATTTCCCTGATTCAAAAAATACTTTAGCTACATCGAGGCCGCAATCACCAAGGCTACAAGCGACCATTCCAATTTTCGCAATAGAAGTTGATGATACAAGTATTTTACTCAGTTCTATCGCAACATTACTTAAATTGCTATTACCGAAATTTACAGTATCAAGAGATTTAAATTTAACAAGTTCTCTAGCTACTTCTAGAATTCCTTCGTGCGCTTTTGGGCCTAATTTATAAGGCATTTCACCATTATCCATATTATCCATAATATTATACAGATTTATAGTGCGAAGAGATTGTAACTCAGCAAGTACTGTGAGTGTTGGGATAAAAAACTTATCTAATACACATCTACTAAATTGTACAGTGTGAAGAGACTCTAACTTAACAAGCTCTCTAGCGAATCCTGAGGCAAAAATTGGGTTTCCTGGATTTTCAGCTGTGCTTTCAAATGATAATATTGAAAGTTTTACTGTATTAAGAGATTTTGACTTAGCAAGCTCTCTAGCGAATAAAGCAGTAGGTATGCTGAATGTTGGATTATATATAGTAATTGATTGAAGTGATGGGGCTAGTGCTAACATCTGTCCAAGTACTAATAATTCTGAACTATTATCAAAAATTTCTAGACTTGTGTGTTTGCATATTTCCTTATATAAGTCGTGATCTACAACCTCAGCCACGCTTGGATTGGTTTTAGCGAAAGCTAGTAAGTCATTAACCATTGGATCTTCTAGTATCAATTTCATAATCCCGACCATTTTGTTTAATTAAATTAACCTAATAATTGTTATATATTAACATTTACTAACTATTAATGCGAGTATTTTAATAAAATGAAAAGAAATATTAAATAATTCAAAATAGAGCGCTCCCTTGGGAGTATTATTAAATCACTTGTATTACCAATTCAGAATTAACAGTATGATAAATAAGTTTGTAATGGAGAGTTTACAAATAAAGGCATCAAAGATGACTTAAGATCAACTTTTCAGGATCGTTTGCTACTTCTCCTTATCTGATGCTAAAGTTAAAGAGTGCATAAATCTAAATAAAAAGAAGAAGAAATCGGAGAAGAAGATAAAGTAATCCCGAAAGAGTACGCTGGACTAATATTTAAATTATTCAAACCAACTAAGTCTATTATTGTATTATTTAGTATCTCATTTACGGTTTTTCTTGTATTCCCAAAGCTTCTAGTACTTCCGAATATAATAATTTTGTTCATAACCATTTCCTCATAAAATAGCAGCTAGAATTTTGCGTATAGCCTGGTCTTTCAAAATCACTTACATATCCCAATTTTTCATAGAATGATTTGGTACCCTGAAAGCTCATTGTGCAGGCGGTTGCCATAGAGCATCCTGATTTACGGCCATAGTCATGAACCGAATTCATCAATTTATGCCCTAAACCGTTCTTACGATAATCTGGATGAACCCATAATTGATCCGTATAAATGCTGCCGAAAATCACGCTTCCATTGCAGCCTGCAATGATCTTGCTCTTCTCATCTCGAATAGAGAATACAAAAGGGTGAGCTTCGCCAAATTCTGGTGTTTCTTGATTAATTTTTTGCGTCAGAAAATCGATGTCAGTTGCTATTTGAGATATTGTGAATTCTATCTCTTGTAACTGGATTGGCTTTTCTAATAACGCTAGTCGATAATTACCAATTTTTTTAAAGCCAATAGCAAGATAAGCTTTTATTGCTGCTGGATTATCGGTAAATAATATTGCTTGCTTAGTTCCCTTAAGTTTTTCCTGGTGTAAGGTATAGGCGAGAAGCAGTCTTGCAAAACCCTTATTGCGATATTCTGGAGGCGTCCAAACAGGGCCCACTTGAACCGCATCTGCAAGACGTGCGTTGAAGGCGTTTAAAGCAACCGGAGTGCCATCTAATAATAAAACCCAGCTATCATTTTTCTGAAGGCGTAAATTCCAATGTTCTTGAACTTGTTTTTCTAGGTTTTCATCATTTAAGGCGCCTAATGCCTCAATATCATAACTTTTCATCCACTCAATTAATATATTTTTGGGTACATCTTGTGCGGATACTACATTCATAGCCGTTGGCATACTAAGCTCATTTAAAGCTTCAAGATTGATTTCATATAGTCCTTCATTACTATTAATGCTGAAACTACTCTCTGATAGCCCAAGCTTTTTGATGACATGCTCTGTTTGAATATTTGGACCTAAAATCCCTGCTACTGGTCGGCTAATATTCTTTTTGAGATGCAAGATAAGCTGTTCTAGTACCTCATGACCTTCGGCATGCATCATGACATTGCCATTCCAATAATGAACAATAACGCCAAGTAGCTGCTCTAAATGATCATCATGTTTATCAAAATAACCAAAATATTCACCTTCAAAATCTACTCCTTTATATAGAATTCCTGCAGCTTTAAGGTTGCTGCAAATAAACATGCATTCTACTTTGTGAGGAGCTAAATATTCTTCTAATACATGTGTATCTTGGCTTTTTAGCAATCTTATGTTCATATTTCATCTCATAAATTTGTTTCAATTTATTTATTACGCTAGAAAATTAGTTAAAAGTTTTTGAAATTATACTAGATGATTTACAGATGCGACAGAAGCAATTTTAATACTAGTAAAGTAGTTTTTCTGGTCATTTTTGTGCCGCTTTGTTATCACTAGCAATTAAGGCTATAGCTAGGGTTTAAATTGTATTATATTAGAACGGATAGCACGGTGCTACCGATTCCATTCCATTAGATCAAAGTATACTATTTCAATCAATCGTATGTGACCAATCTGGATCCGAAGCATCTGTAGGTGTTGGTATAATCCTTTCGTTATAACCGGTAAAATCAATCGTATATATTCTATTTAAACCAGTAGGATTCTTTTTGTTTTTATTACTTCCGTAAGGAGAGCCTTTTGTAAACACTAAAACTCTGCCATTAGGCGCCCAAGATGGCGATTCTACAAGGTATCCGCTTGCTATTAATCTTTCATTATCTCCTGAATCTGGATTCGTTTTCATAACGCCGATTGTAAAGCCACTTGTTCTGGTTTTTTTAGTAAAGCCAACAAAGTTACGTGATGACCAATTTGGCTCAGCGTATGATCCACCACCAAAGCTAATTTTTTGGACATTAAAACCGTTTCTTGCCATCATATATAGTTGTCTCGATCCATTGCGATCTGAGTTAAATACTATATATTTACCATCAGGGGAGTAGCATGGGGATGTGTTAATACCATAGCCGTCTGTTAGCTGTGTAACCTTCTTGTTTCTTATATTCATTTCATAAATATGGGTTGATCCCTTTCTTGCAATTGACATTACTACATGATCACCTTCAGGAGAGAACCGTGGAGCAAAAGACATACCAGGAAAATTCCCGAGTAAATGAGTTCTTCCAGATTTTAAATCAAGAATAAAAACTTGCGGAATTCTATTTTTATAAGAAAGATACAAAACTTTTTTGCCATCAGGTGAGAATCGTGGTGTTAGTACTAGGTCAGACCCATTAGTTAGGAATTGGTGGTTTGCGCCATCATAATCCATCAGCGCTAATCTTTTAACCCTTTTTATGTATGGACCACTTTCAGAAACATAAACAATTCTTGTATTAAAATATCCATCATACCCTGTTAGTTTACTATATACGCTATCAGAAATCTTGTGAGCTGCTCTTCTCCATAGTTTTTCTGGTAATTCAAGACTTTCGCTTAATAATTGTTTTTCAAGTACAGTATCCCAGAGGATAAAGCTCACTTGTATCTTACCAGATTCACCTTTTGTGACCTGACCATTAAGCAATAAGTTAGCATTAATTTGTTGCCAGGCGGCAAAAAGAGGCGTGTGTCCAATACCTATTTTATTTTCAATAAATGCAGCAGAAGAAATTGGTCTAAATATTCCAGATCCTTTTAAATCATTAGTAATAACAGAAATTATTTCTTTACCAATTTTATCATCTGCAGGATCAACTCCCTTGAACTTATTTATTGCTATGGGAATAGGGTCAACTATACCTTTGGTAATATGAATTGTGCTTTCTCCAAGGGTGATTAGTGGAAACAAAATAAGTGTTATTGTAAGTAATATTCTATTCATAATGTAAACTAATTTAATTATTGGTCAATTGCGCTTGGGTCAAACAGCATATTAAATTCTTTCCAGATATCATATCGATCAACTGGTAAATTTTCAATTGGACTTGCTTGTCTTACGGCTCGAACAGAGCTTTCTGCTGTAAGTTTGCAAGTTAAATCTGAATTTGGTGGGCATATTACATTTTTAATGCTTACATCGGTTACGGTTCCATCTTTAGCTAATACCATGTGTAATATAACCCTTACATCTCTTAGATTTTGCGTACCAACCGGAGGGCGCCAATTTCTTTCTATTTGGCTTTTTATCAGCATTAATTCAGTAATTGAAAGAGGGGAGTCTTCATTATAATCTGCTCCTCTTGCTTTTTTTGTTCCTGCTTGTTTTTCTTTGTTGCTCTTTTTAAGTGCTTTTTGGTTGTCACCTTCTGATTCTTCTTCAAGGTTTTTCAGTATTGAGTCAATACTATCTTCTTCTTTAGGCGCTACCTTTGGTTTGGCTTTGGGTTTATCCTTAGGCTTCTCCTTTTGCTGTTCTTTCTTGTTGTCCTGTTTTTTTTCTTCTACAGGTTTCTTATCTTCTTTCTTTTTTTCTTCTTTCTTTTCAGGGACTTTTTCAGCATCCTTGAGTTCTTCCTTAGGTTTTTCTTTTGCTACTTTTTCTTCTTCTGACTTTGTTTCTATTGGTTTTGGTGATTCCTTCTTTGCAGCCTCAGATTTTTTAACTTCTCTTGATTTTTCCTGTTCTACAGCCTTCTTAGCAGCTATATTTTCAGTTTTAACATTATTGATTTCACTTATTGGCAGTACTTCAAAAGTGATTATATTTGGTTCTTCTGGTAATTTATCAAATACCCTAGGAAAACCAAAAATAAACACCGCTAGCAATACAAGGTGAATAATACCTGAAGTTGTAAGTGAATTTTTGAATTGCTGATCTAATTTCATTTATTTTGTTTAATATCGGAAACAAGAGCGACTTTTGCAAAACCAGCATTCTGAATAGTGGCCATAGTTTCAACTATTTTGCCATATGCAACTGCTTTATCACCTTTGACAAATATACGAGTATCCTTATTTTCTTTGCTTACTTCTTTTAGTTTGTCAGTTAGGTCTTCAGATTTGACTAGAGTTTCAAATAAATATAAATCACCATTCTTTTTAATGCTTACTACCAGCGGTTTTGAGTCGCCAGAAACAGGTGCTGACTCAGTTTGTGGCAGGTCTACTTCAACGCCAGCAACAAGCATGGGCGAAGTGATCATAAAAATAATCAATAACACTAGCATGACGTCAACCATCGGGGTAACGTTTATCTCATTTACTAGTCTTCTTCTTCTGCCCGAACTGCGAGTTTGTATTGATGCTCCCATAATTACATCTTTTCTTCATCTATTGCTCTTGTAATTAGCGCGTTTAGTTCGCCTATAAAATCATCAATTTTATAATTTATTGAATCGATTTCAGATGTTAAATAATTATAAAAAATGGTAGCAGGGATCGCTACAAATAAACCAATTGCAGTGGCAAGTAGCGCTTCAGCTATACCAGGAGCAACAACAGCCAGAGTAGTATTTTTTGATGCAGCTATTGATTGGAAGCTATGCATAATTCCCCAAACTGTTCCAAATAGGCCAATAAACGGTGAAGCAGATCCAACTGTAGCAAGGAAACCAAGTTTTTGTTCTAGTTGTTCTAGCTCTCTATTTTTTGCCAAGTACATTGAACCTGTAACTCTTTCTTTATGGCCAATTTTTAATGTTTCATTCTTATGATTTTCTTTTGTAACAGTTTTTTTACACTCAGTAATTGCCCCAACAAAAATTGCAGTTAGCGGGTTATCTACGGCTTTCTTCACTCTTTCGTATAAATCATCGAGAATTTGCCCTGACCAAAAGATGTTTTCAAAGACTTGCATCTTTTGCTTTGTTGAAGCGATTAATTTTATTTTATTGATAATAATCGCCCAGCTCCATACTGATGCTGCAAGCAAAATTAATAAAACTAACTTACCTACAAGATCGGACGAAAATATTAAAGATATAATAGATAGGTCTGCTGAACTTGCCGTTGTAACGACCTTATCTGCGCTTTCTGCTACTTCCATGATTAAACTAATGAATTCCAGTTAAAATTAATGCATATTAACACAAATGCATAAATCAAGCAGACATACTACACTTTTTGATCGTTTGCGTAAACAAAATCTTTTATAGCAGGAACTATCTGTTCTCTGAACTTGCTTCCACTAAATGCTCCGTAATGCCCAACACCTTTTTGTAGGTGATATTTTTTCTTACTATCGGGTATATTCTTGCATAAATTAAGTGCTGCTTTAGTTTGCCCGACTGCAGCAATATCATCTTTTTCACCCTCTATACCCATTAGTGCGCATTTTGATATTGCATCAAGATTCACCTTTCTTCCTCGAGATACGAACTTGCCTTTTGCTAAAGAAAAGTCATGGAAGACTTCTTTGATGGTTTGTAAGTAAAATTCCGCTGGGATATCCATAACTGAAAGATATTCATCATAGAATTTTTTTTGTTTATTTGCCTCAGCATTATTTTCAACAACTAGACTCTTAAACATATCATAGTGAGAAGTTAAGTGTCTTTCCCAATTCATTGCTATAAAACCGGCAAGCTGAATAAATCCAGGATATACTCTTCTTCTATGACCAGGATAATTAGCAGGCACATTAGTGATCATGGTTTGATCAAACCACGTAAGACTCTTGTCAGTAGCAAAGCTATTGGGTTTTGTTGGGTTTTTTCTTGCATCAATTGGTCCTCCAATCAGAATTAAACTTTTTGGGATATGGGTGTCATTCGTTTCAGACATTAATGCAGTTGCAGCAAGAACCGGTACGGTTGGCTGGCATACGGCTAAAACATGTATATCAGGGCCAAGGAATCTTATATAATTTATTACATAATCAATATATGAATCCAAGTCAAAACTACCATCTGTGATAGGGATTTGATTTGCATCAACCCAATCAGTTATATATACATCGAAAAAAGGCAATGTATCTTGAACTGTTCCGCGCAGTAACGTAGCATGATGCCCAGACATTGGAGCAACAATCAATAATTTAGGTTGGTGCTTTTTGTAATCTACTTTCTCAAAATGTTGTAAATGACAAAATACATCTCGACAAATTGTGTTTTTGTGAACTTTCTCTTCCTTGCCATTAATTATGGTCTTTGTAATACCAAAGCGAGGTTTTTTGTAAGTTCTAGTAACGCGCTCAGTTATATCCAAGCAGGCTCTAATTAATGAAGCATAATGTGTATTATTAAAAGAAATTTCTTTATCATCTAACATCTGGTGCATACTCATCAGTCCAAATCTTGAAGGAGACATACTATGTCTAACTAATTCAATGAGGGAGTATAAAGAGTTAGTATCAGGTATAAATATATGATTCATATTATTCACTTATTGATTGATATTAACAAACTTTATTCTACTATAATTTTCATCAGCCTTGTTAGCTTTTGCGCTCTCTGCATAAAAAAAGATCATATTTTATTTATAAACATGCAGAATCGTGTTAATAATGTGTTCATAATAATAGAAATTTATATGCGACTAATAGATGTTAAGAAAAAAAATAATTGCTCTAGTTGGTAGACCCAATGTAGGAAAATCAACCTTATTCAACAGATTAAGTATAAGTAAAAAAGCAATAGTGCATGATAAACCTGGCGTTACAAGGGACAGGAAATATTCGGATGCAAGATTAGGTCCTCTTGAGTTTGTTATTATAGATACACCAGGTCTTGAGGAATCAGAAGAAGGTAAGCTTGAGCATCGTATGATGCAACAAACTATAATCGCTATGAAAGAAGCTGATTTAGTTTGTTTAGTGATTGATAATGAGGCTGGTATAACCCCTGCTGATAAATTTTTTGCAGAGTTTATCAGAAAAAATGCTTCAAATTACCTCGTTATAGCCAATAAGTCAGAAAAAAATTTTAACCATGACAAAGCCTATTATAAAATAGGTTTTGGTGATCCTATACCAGTATCAGCGGAGCATGGACTTGGACTAAATAATCTTTATGAGGCCTTTGGCGCCAAATTAGATAATATAAAAGATATTATAACGGAAGATCCTATTACATCTGATTCTTTACAAATAGTTGTAACGGGAAGACCAAATGCTGGTAAATCTACTTTTATTAATTCAATTTTAGGTGATGAAAGGTTGCTTACAGGACCTGAGGCTGGAATTACCAGAGAGTCGATTGAAGTAATAATTGATCATAAAGGAAAAGCGATAAAATTAATTGACACAGCTGGATTAAGGAAGAGGGCAAAAGTTACAGAGAATTTAGAAAAGCTATCAACAGGAGATGCAATTAACAGCATCAAATATGCTAATACTGTAATTTTAATGCTAGACGCGACTAATGCTTTAGAGCATCAAGACTTAAATATTGCAAATTATACAATAGAACAGGGGCGAAGTATTGTTATAGCAGTCAATAAATGGGATTTAGTACAAAACAAAAAAGAGTTTATTAATGAGTTTGAATACTTACTTGAGAAAAATCTTCCACAAGTTAAAGGGGTGCCAGTAATTTATTTATCGGCAATTGAAGGTAGTAAAGCTTCAGAAGTATTAGATAAGTGTCTTGAAATATATAGTTTATGGAATAAGAAAATTGCTACAAGTAAACTTAATGATTGGCTTCAATTTGCAATTGAACGTCATCCACTTCCGCTTCATAAGAAATTGGGTCGTAGAGTAAGAATAAAATACATAACTCAAGTTAAAAACAGACCCCCAACATTTAAATTGTTTTCCAATGACCCTAAGAGCGTCAGCGATGCTTATAGGAGATATTTATTAAATACTCTCAGAGAAGATTTTAAAATGCCAGGGGTGCCGATTCGAATGAACTATGACAAATCTGATAATCCATACGTAAAAAGTAAATGAAAAACAGGATTTTACTTACTCGGTCAAAAGAGGCTAACAATGAAATTATATCACTTTTAAGTAGTTGTACTAATATTGAATTTATCCAATTAAACCTAATTAGTTACACTTCTTTAGTCTTGGATAAAGCATTGTTTGATGAATATAGTAATTTTATAATTACTAGTAATTATGTAGCCAAAAATATTTCTACTGCTCCTAAGGATGATATTTTTATCTGGGTTGTTGGTAAAAAATCGGCAATTATACTAAAAAATGAAGGGTATAAAATAAAATTTATTGCTCCGTCTGTTGATATTTTAATTCAGAATCTCCCTAAGTCTATGTTCAATAATATGCTATACTTATCTGGGGATATAATTTCAAAAGAGATGCCAGATGGAATTAGGAGAGAAATAGTATATAAAGTAACTTATTTAAGTAGTTTGGATAAAGAGATTATTACAAAAATTAAAGAAGGAGTAAATTACCTGACAGTGTACTCCAAGAATTGCGCAAAAACCCTATTAAATCTATTAGTAGAAAATAATTTACTGAAATATCTAGAAAATACCAAGGTAATTGCTATAAGCTCAAGTGTTGGTAATATTCTTGAACCGCATTTTAAGAATATAATTGTGACTGATGATGTTACATTAACTCTAAGGAGTATCTGAAACTTATGTCTGAAGAAAAAAAACAAGAAGAAAAGAAAAGAGTAAAACCTAAAAAAAGCGATAACTTTGTACGCAATTTTTTATTAACTCTTTTTGGCTTTTTTATAATTGTGATCTTTATAAGCAAGTATGAAGAAAAGACAGTGATGAATTTACCCGCTAAAGATGAACAGAGTAATGAGGAATCAGGACAGAATACAAATAATTACGTACCTAGTTTAGGTGAAGATATTATGAGTTTTGCCCCAGATGAGATGGCTACAGAAGCGATGGTAGCTTCATCTGCAGATAATGTAAAAATTAAAGAAGAAAAGAAAGAAGCTGATACAGAACATCAAAGTCCTTATGAACAAGAGCTAGATAAAGAAGAAAAAACAAAGCAGCAGAGTTTGTTAGATCAGCAAAAAAGTAACGATAATTTTAGCAACAAAATAAATAGTTACAGGTTGTTCTTACAAAATGCAAACAAACTCGTTGCCAAGTTTTATAAAGGCGAATCTAGCGCTAATGAATTAATTACATTCAATTCAATAGCACATCCTTTAAAAGTTGATGCAGTAGTAACTTTGATTAATGAATATAATAACTTTCTAGCCAAGACTGATTCTTCAAGTGGAGATGTAGTGCAAAATAATTTTTATCAAAAAATCTTAAATAGATTCGTCAAAATAAGAAAAATATCTGAGTATGAGAAAGCTAAAAAACAGTTAGAAGAAAAAATATCAGATATTTTGCCTATATTCGTTGATTATGTGTATTCGCAAGAGCTATTAGATAATTTTGTAGTAAATAAGTAATGCTTAAATTTAAGGTATCTAGATGATAAGATTTATAATTCTCTGTCTTTTATTTTTCCTGTTATATATCGGGTTTAATGCCATTTCTGAATATGATTCTGATATAGTAATAAATATTCTTGATTATCGGATTACAACAACGTTATTTGCCGCTGTTGCTATTTTTTTCTTAGTGCAGTTTGCTGTAATTGTTATACTTAAATTGGCATTCTTAATGTTTGACCTTCCTTCCATACTGAAAAACAGGTGGTATAAAAGGAAATTAATCAGAATAAATAGTAGGTTATTACAAGTTCTGTCTGAATTAATTATGGGGAATAAGAAAAAATCCCTTAAAACTGCAACAAATATTCTTTCTGAACTAGATGATGATAATAAGGATTTTGTAAACTTAGTTTTGGCAGAAAGCGAAGATAGTTTTGATAAAAGAATTCAATATTATAGAAACCTGATTGATAAAAAGAGCTTTAGCGCTTACTCACTGAAAAAACTAGCTGAGATATTTTATGAAAATGCGCATTATTCACAAGCTGAAGAATTTGCGCTCAAAGCATTTAATCAAAATGATACTGATCCAGAGTTAATGCTACTGATTATTAGGATATATGCTGCTCTTGCTATGTGGCCTAAAATAGTTTTTATTGCTACAAAGTTAATGAGAGCAGATAATTCTGTTTATGAAAATAATGCCAAAGAACTTGCAGTGTATTATTTTTCTGCGGCTAAACATTCTTTGCAATCTGGTTCAGATAAGGATGCTCTTAAATATATTGAATCAGCACTTGAATGTCATCCAGGTTACCTTGAAGCGCTGAATCTTTATATGGAGCTGCTAGCTAATACAAATAATTCAGCATCGATATTAAAAGTTTTAAAAGCTGCATTTCAAGCCAATCCTTCATTCGAAATTGCCAGAATGTTTGCTGATAGTTCAAGAAGCTCTGCAGAAGCTATATATGGCACTCTTGCAAGTATTGCTCAACCAGTAAAATATCAAGATTTATTCTTGGCATTAGCTAGTTATCTGGGGCTTAAGGATAAAGCAATAGAAGTAAAAGAATCGACTAAACTGATTTCTGAATAGCCATAAAATAAAACTATTGTCTATGTTTGATATTATCTCTCTTGATGAAAAGCAAAAAGAGGTAATGGAAATTTTATACTCTGTAGCTAATCAGCTAGAAAAAAGAGGAGTAGCATGGAAAATAAAGGGTTTGTTTTTTAAGCGTACCCAGCAGCGCGGTATTTACCTTTACGGAGGTGTTGGCAGAGGCAAGACGATGTTGATGAAAAAGTTTTTTGAATATGTTACTGTCCGAGCTCAGATAATACATTTTCAGAAATTTATCAAAGATATACACTCAAGAATTCATACTCTAAAAGACAAAAATACAAATAAAGTACTACACCACTTGGCGAAAGAAATATCAGCTACTGGTAATGTATTATGTCTTGATGAATTTGAAATCAAGGATATTACTGACGCAATGATAGTAATGCGATTAGTAAGTTTTTTAATAAAAGAACATGTATTTGTTTTTATCACAACAAATACTCCACCAGGAGATCTGTATAAAGATGGTATACAAAGAGAATCATTTTTACCTTTTATCGATCTAATTAAAAGAGATTTTTTGACATTAAAACTGGACTCAGAAATAGATTATAGATTCAATAAAATTGCTTCAACAGAGGAGCGAGTTTTCTATCCTATTTCTGACCGAAGTAAAGTAAAGATAAATGAAATCAAGAAGAGCTTATGTGATTTTGATGAACTACATAAGGTTGAGGTGAGTTTATTCGGTAGAGACTTGGAGTTCTTAAAAGGTCATAAAAATATATTATTTACTAATTTTAATGAATTGTTTGAAAGAAATTTGAGTTATGCAGATTTTGTAGCAATTACAGAAAAATTTAAAATTATTGTAGTTGAGGATATTAGGAATATTGCTTCAGATGAAACAGATGTCGCCATCAGATTTATTAATTTTATCGACAATGCATATTTTAATAAGGTATTTTTGATTATGGAATTGATGTCAAGACCAGAGGATATTTATCCAAATGGAAAAAGAGTAAATGAGTTTGCTCGCGCAATTTCAAGGATAAAGGAAATGAACTCAACAGAATATTTATCTGGTAAAAATGAAATTTAATAAACCATTATTTATTACATTTGAAGGAGTAGAGGGGAGCGGTAAATCCACCCAAAGTGTGATGTTATACGAGTATCTTTTATCAAAAAATATTAAAGTTGTTAAAACCAGAGAGATTGGAGGAACAGCAGAAGCTGAAAAAATAAGAGATTTGATAGTCCATTCTGAATTATATCCCATGACTGAGGTAATGTTGGTTATGGCAGCAAGATATGAGCATATAAATAAAGTAATTATTCCCGCAATAGAAAGTGGTTCTTGGGTAATTTGTGATAGATATGTTGATTCTACAGCAAGTTATCAAGCTGAAGATTCTGGGCTTAGTATAGAGGATATATATGAAATACATGATCGTCTTATGAGGGGTAATAAGCCAGGGTATGATAGGTTTGGTCTTATACCGGATATAACATTTTTTATGGATATCACTCCAGACATTTCTGTTGCTAGAGCTATAGCAAGAGGAGATGTTAATAAGTTTGATAAAAGAAATATAGAGTTTCACCAGAAGGTGTATGAAAGATATCAGAGGATTATGGATTTATATACAAGCAGGTTTTTTTCAATAGATTGTATAGGAAAGGATAGTGCTAAAATACATAATGAAGTGGTAAAATACCTATTTCATTAGGAGTGGTAACTTGAGATTAGAGGATATATTATGAGTAAACAGCTACCTTGGTTGATAGAATATATCAATATAGACGAAAATAAGAAGGTATATGATAAGATAGATATGCCGTTGGAGCTCTATAAGAAAGGTGGTGGTTTTGGCTTAATACTTATAGACGGTACTTATGCAGAATCTGAGAGATGGCTTAAAGAAGAATCTGGTATTGATGAAATTTGGGTTGAAGCTCTGCTTGCTCATGAGACAAGGCCAAGGATGGTTAAAATCAATAAAGATACTCTGTTCCTTAATCTAAGAGGGATAAATTCTTTCAATAAAGAGGAACCTGAAGATATGATATCTATCAGGCTATATGTAACTAAGAAGCAAATAATAGGTGTTAAATTAAGGGATTTAAAAGCGGTTGCAAAAGTAAAAACAGATCTACTAAACAAAAATATCCCTCAAACCACTTTTCAATTGTTAATACAATTAATAGAGCATATTAATGAAGAAATTGAGAACACTATTCTAGATATCTATGAGGCTATAGATGAATTAGAAGAGATGGTGCTCATTGAACATGATAAAGATTTCAGACAGAATGTTGTTGATGTCAGAAGGCAAATGATCATTTTTAGACGCTACTTTGTTCCTAATCTAGATGTTTTTCATCAGCTTTTAAATTATGGTGAAGGTATGGGGATAGAGCAGGATGTGCTAAGCATTTTATCTGAAAATATTCATAAAATGACAAGGTTTATTGAAGATATTAATTCCATCAAAGAAAGAGCTCAAGTGATTCATGAAGAATTAAATAACCATTTAACAGAAAGATTAAGTAGTACTACTAATAAGTTAACCATGGCAGCATCAACTTTCCTGCCAATGACTTTTATTACTGGTCTCTTTGGAGTGAACCTTGGTGGAATACCGGGTGCAAATAATGAAACAGCTTTTGCAATTTTTACAACTATCATAGTGGTGTTCCTGTTAATCCAACTCCTAATTTTCAGATGGATGAAGTGGATGTAGGTATATAATCAATCGTGACTGCAATTGTGAATATTTATATAAATAGAAAACATATCAAAGCATGAGGGGTTATCTTTATAGTTTGCTTCTGCTGTATTTAATAGTTTGATACATTTTATAGCATCGGTGGAACTATATGTTCTTAAAGCTAATTTAAAATCATCGACATATTTAAAAAATATGGGTGGTATAATGGATTTTACAGCAGAGTTTATATCCTTACCATTTTCCATTAATTTTGTTGCAGTATATACATTGTAGTAATATCTTATTAACGCTCTTATCATCAGAACTTCATTGATATTTTGTTGCTTTAATTTATCTATTTCTTTTAAGAATTTTAGAGCTTCTTTTTTGCTAAAATATACGCACATCTCGTCTCCGCTGGCCATTAAATCATGGCTCAAGGTCTCTAAAATATCTGATTTTGATATTTGTCTCTTGTTGTGAGTATAGCTAAAGAGTTTACCTAATTCAGAAAGGATTATTTGGTGATCGCCTTTTAAATGAGATTTTAAGTAGAATAGGGCTTCTTCATCAATAACTTTATCATTCTGTTTGCACAGACCTAATATCAGTTTGGCAATAGTTTGCTCATTATCAAAATAACAAGGTATAATAGCTAACTTATCATTGTCTTCAAAATATTTACGGATAGATGGTGATGGTGTTTCTTCTTGGGCAAAAAACAGTAGATGAAAGTTATTGTCCTCAAAAAGCTGCTTATATTCCTTTGTTAGTGCAGTTGGTAATCCATCGATTTTTATTATTTCTTTTTGTGCAAAGAAGTTTTTAGTGTTTGCAGCAATAGATATTTCATTGATTGATGAATTCTTATAATTAATCTTAGTGATGCTAAGGTTTAGGTTTTTTGCAATATTATCAATATTAGTATTAATTAGCCCTATGTTTGGTCCATACATCAATATGGTTTTTATCTCTTGGCTTGCTATTTTTTTTATTAATTCATTAATTTGATTAGCATAGAGTTTCATTATTGAGATTTCCTAGTAAAAAAAAGAATTAATCGGTCCCTAGTTTCTTCTGCAGCAATTATAGACAATGAGTTATTTAAATTGTCAGCTTCAACCGTTGTAGAATACGGCGAAAATGTTGTGTTATATGATACAAATCTTGAAAATTGTCCTGATAATTCAATTTTACCAGTATGTATATTCTTAAGTACGTACTCAGTTTTAAGAGTTAAGAGCTCTCTTAGCACATCAGAATTTTTTTGTATAATATCATAGTCTTTTGAAAAAATTAGCTTGCTTTCAAGTGTATAATTATAAGGAGGGTGTGATGAAATGATATTTTTAAGGTGAGAATAATACTCAGCTCCATATACCGTGCTTTGTGGAGCCACTTGCACGCTTGATAGAGCTGTTACTCTTTCTCCTTTTTGATAAGCTGGTCTAAAACCGCAACTTTGTAAAATGCCAATTAGGCAAATAAAAAATAACAGTTTTGTACCGTGGCTATTCATAAAAAACCTTAATCATAATTGCCAACTTACTTAGAGTCAGACTTTTTTGACTTGCGATGAATTTCTATTTCTAGAAATCTTCTTTCTGTTTTTATTTTGTCTTCTTTTATTGTTTAAATTATTTCTATTATCTTGTCTTGTATCACTTTCAACTTCTTTAGTATTAGCTGGAATTTTCTTTTCTGTTCTTGGGTTTGTCTCTAAAGTATTATCAACATCATTATATATTTCTGAAGTATCTTGAAGGGCTGGTTCATCTGAATATTCAATAAATTTATTATTTTCTTGTAGCTTTACTTTTTCTATAGAATAGCTATCTGATGTCGCGTTGTTATCTATACAGAAATTTAGCTTTATATTATGTTTATCTTCTATAAACGAAATTTCAGTCCTTTTATTATTTAGAAGAAATATGATTGAAGGTAGTGCGCCATAGATGTTTACCACATCATAATTGCCATTAAAAATTTCATTTTCAATAGTCCTTAGTATTAGCATAGCGTTAGACTCATCTGCTCTAACGATACCTTTACCGCTGCAATGAGTACAAATACTTGAGTTCATCTCAAGGAAAGATGGTCTTAGTCTTTGTCTTGACATTTCAAGCAAGCCAAACGAACTTATACCTGAAGTTTGTATGCGAGCTTTATCTTTGCTGAAATATTCAATCAATGATCTTTCTAAAATTCTCTTATTCTTTGTGTCATGAAGATCAATAAAATCAATTACAATTAAACCAGAAAGGTCTCTTAATCTTGCTTGCTTTGCTACTTCTCTAGCTGCTTCAAGGTTTGTTTTAAGCGCGGTCTCTTCAATGTTTCTTTCGCTAGTAGATTTGCCAGAGTTAACATCAATGGATATAAGAGCTTCAGTTGGGTTGATTACTATGTATCCACCTGAAGGCAAGTGTACGATCGGTTGGTATAATTTTATTAGTTGTTCTTCTATTCCATATTTAGTGAAAATCGGAGATTTACCTTTATATTCCTTAATATTTTTTGTTTCATTTGGCAAGATATCGTTCATAAACTTAGTACAAGAGGTAAATGCATTGGCTCCATGAACAACTATCTCTCTAACACTTCTGTCATACATATCTCTGATTGTTTTAAGCAGTATCCCATCTTCTTGATGGATAAAGCTTGGTGCTATTGACTGAAGGGTAGTTTCACGTATTTTGTTCCACAATTTTGCTAAGTAGTCGTAATCCTTCTTAATTTCAAGCGTCGTGTGTCCAGCTCCTGCTGTTCTTGCTATGACACTATAACTTGCGTTATCACTTTTTGAAGATAAATCATTAATAATTTTTTTAAGCCTTTTGCGTTCATCATTATTCGAAATTTTTCTAGATATTCCATTGTGAGAAGGTTTATTTGGCATTAGCACACAATATTTTCCTGCTAAGGATATATATGTTGTAAGTGATGCGCCTTTGTTTCCTCTTTCTTCTTTTGTTACCTGGACTAATAAAATTTGTCCTTTTTTAATAACTTCTTGTATTTTGTGTAGTTTATGTTCATGATTATCTTGATTTCTAGCGATTGTATCAATTTCATCTTCGTCAGCTTCTATATCAAAATCAGATTGAATTTTCTCATCAACCATTTTTTCTATTTTACTAATATCGATCTCATCAGAGTCGGTTATCTCATGGAAATTAGAGGAGGCGCTCTTTTCTGCCAAATCTTCTGATGTTATTTCAGCAGAACTAAGCTCTTTCCAAGAAAGAGCAATTGTGCTTTTATCAGATGATAGTGCTTGATAGTAGTCAGGATGAATTTCACCAAAAGGTAAAAATCCACTTTTATCGCTACCATAATCTACGAAAGCAGCTTGAAGAGAAGGCTCTATTCTTGTGATTTTTGCAAGATATATGTTTCCTTTGATTTGCTTTTTGTTGGTTGAACTAAATTCGACATTTTCTATATTGTTATTTTTATCCAGCAAAACCACTCGAGTTTCAGTCGAGAAGTTTGCATCAATTATAATTCTTTTGCTCATACTTATTCTTAAATATTTTGTTATGTTTCTCTTTAAGTCAGGCAAACATGCATCGCAAACATAGAATCTATTTACAAAATATATCCATTTTCTTTATTTATTTTCTAATTGAGCTTACGCTCAAAATATTAATATTTATATGCATTTATCATACCTGAAAACAGTGATCAGATTGCCTTTAACTAGTAAAATTTATATACCAACAAACAGTGTTTAGCAAATAGTATTTATGTCAAATAACAGCAACATATCAGCTTTTTTAGCATACTTATCCTGCTATGTTGTATATTTCCTGATGTTTCATCTTGACGACGGTTATTTGCAGTCAATTTATAGTACGTACAACATATCAAATTATGAAAGTGATATGATTATTTTTTATGAATTGATAGGCGGTGTTGGCGGTGCTTTGTCTATGCTTACCTTAAGTCGATTTTTCTTATTAAGAACTTTATCAATTATAGGTACTTTTTTTTATGTAATTACTTGTATAATTCTTCGTTTTACTGTTATTGATAGTCATACAAACTATTACTATTTTAGTATATATATAGCAAGTTACTTACTCGGTTCAGTCTCTCTACTATTGCACATTTTTTATAGAACTAATTTTGGTCATATTATCTCGGTAGTAGGTATAGCTTATTCATTCATTATTTCACTTATGATCTATGAGCTATTTTCTATATTTGTTAACTGGGATTCAGTATCCCTTGCAACATTGGTTATTTCTGATGCCGCATTAATAGCATGCTTTATCTTTCTGGTTAAAAAATATGACGTATTTTCAGATCATATTGATTTTCTTGAGTATAATTTTATTACGATTATTAATAACATTAACCTTGAGGTGGTAATTGGTTACTGTTTATCTTATATTACGGCCTTTATTATCAATGGATATAGTATATACTTTATCGACAAGGGATTCTTTATCGTTTTTGAAAACAGTGTAATATTTCATGTCATCCTGTTGGCTGGTTTTGCTGCAATTTCAACAGCCTTTTGGAGTGAAAAAATTAAGATATATAGGTTAAATTTCTATATACTACTCATAATTCTCTTAGCTCAATTAACAATAAATTATTGGCTTGCCAAATTTAATTTAGCTTTTGCAATCTGGGTAATTCAGTTTTATTTGATTATATTACTACTAATTTTAAATTTAATCCTAATAGCGGATAAATTTGAGGGGCAATATAAGCTTATTTCAGTAATGATATATCTTTGTTATTTGGCATCAGGGTTTATGTCTGGTTATGTTATGTCTAGAGGTAATGAACTAGAGTTAGTTATAGAAAACACTTTTTTACCAATGTGCCTGGTGATCATAATAACATTTGCATATTATGCTTATAATTATTGGAAGAAAAAGTTATTTAAATTTTGAAGGTATTATTAAGAGATGAATAAGTTTACAAGTGATGAGATTATTGAAAATTGTCAAAAAGCATCAGTTTATTATCAACAAATTCTTATACAGATGCTAAACAATAAAGATATTAGTTTACCACTGAAGTTTATGTTTACAGAGGAGTACAAAGATGCAGCAACTAAAGTAGTTGAACAGACATTTGAGCATCCTGAAAGATTTGTAGATATTAATATTGAATATTTTCAGAAATTTCAACAATTAGTCTCGGGTTCAATAAGTAAATTTCTTGGTGGTAATAAGTCTGATAATAACTCGGCTGTTACAGATAAAAGATTCAAAGAACCTGAATGGAATCAAAACATATATTTTGACTTTATCAAACAATATTATCTTTTAACTTCTAGTTGGATAAATAAAACCACAGATAGTTATGACCTAGACAATGAAGGAAGAAGATATATTCAATTTTCAGTCCAGCAATTCATAGATGCTATTTCACCTGCAAACTTTGCTTTTAGTAATCCAGTTGTGATTAAAGAATCTCTTGAAACTGGTTTTGAGAATATTGTTAAAGGAATGGAGAACTTTCTTCGAGATATAAGGCAATCTGGTGGGTTGTTTAATGTATCAACAACCGATCAATCATACTTTAAAATTGGAAAAGATATTGCTGCAACTACGGGAAAGGTTATATATCAAAATGAGTTAATGCAATTATTGTGCTACCAACCTAAAAAAGAAGTGTATAAGTTACCATTGCTTATTATTCCACCTTGGATCAACAAGTACTATATACTAGATTTAAGTGAGAAGAATTCTATGGTGAAGTGGCTTGTTGAAAACAATTTCCAAGTTTTTTTGATTTCATGGAAAAATCCTGATCGTAGCTATTCGCGAATTAACTTTGAGGATTACCTAAATCATGGGGTAATAGCAGCAATTAATGAAATAAAGAAACTTGGGTTCAGCAAAGTAAATGCTGTTGGGTATTGTATAGGAGGAACGTTACTTTCTATCGCATTAAGTTATTTTAAGCAAAAGAAAGATGATATAATAAATTCCGCTTCTTTCCTGACTACATTGATTGATTTTTCTACGCCTGGTGAAATTGGTACTTTGATCAATAAACATACATTTAAGGTAATTGAACAAGAGGTGAATAAGAAAGGATTCTTAGATGGAAAGTATTTATCAAATAGTTTCAGTTTAATACGTGCTAATGACTTGATTTGGTCGTTTTTTATAAATAATTACTTACTTGGAAAAGCCCCGGCAGCATTTGATATATTATACTGGAATGCTGATCCGACTAATTTGCCGGCTAAAATGTACATGTATTACCTAAAGAACATGTACATAGAGAATAATCTTATTAAAAATAACAACCTAGAAATGCTAGGGCAAAAAATAGATGTTACAAAAATAAACTTACCAACATTCTCTTTAGCAGCAAAAGGAGATCATATTGCAATATGGAGTGGGGTGTATGATGGGTATAAACTTCTTGGAGGTGACAAGACTTTTTGCTTGACTGATGCAGGTCATGTAGCAGGTGTAGTCAATCCTGCAGATAATACTAAATACTCATATTTAATTGGATCAGATATAAATCAAGATTATCGTTCTTGGCTTAAAACTGCTAAATCTAGTCAAGGTTCTTGGTGGAATCCATGGAAAGAATGGTTAACAAAATATAGTAGTGATTTAGGTAAATCAATCGATTATAACTCATTAAAAGCTATAGAAGAAGCACCTGGTAGCTATGTAAAGACTAGGGTGTAAAGAGGGCGGTAAATCGATTCAAGTTCGGTTTGTAAGGTATAATCCTATCCTGAACAAAACCAAAATCATCCCAAACGCCGCTTTATTGTCATCCCAAACTTGATTTGGGATCCATCACTTAGGCAGTTATAATCTCAGTGTTGTTTGGATCCCGGATTCAAGCCCAGGAAGACTAGAATACTCTAGTTCTAAACACAAAGTACAGTCACCTAAAACTAGATTTGAGGCGATTAGCTGACTTTTCTTAGGAAACATAGATTATTAATTGTTAAGAAATATCTCAACCTAGTTAGGTGTTGCCTGTGATTGCAAGAAAATATTGTTCACTTTCATCTTATTCTGTTTGGTAAGGTGAATAATTAATTCTTGAAACATTCCATCTTTTATTACATTAGAAAAATTATCACTTTGTTCTTTTTTCACTTTTGCTGCTATTTGTTTATCAAAATTGATTTTCTTAATAACAATAAAGTGAGCGATATTATCAACTATGATTACTTTAGAAGGTGAGTTTTTCTCAGCTGATACCACAGCTCCAATAAGTTCTAGAGGTATTCTCTTTTCTTGATCAAAATTTGCTCTTACAAAAGCCATATCAGGTTTAACTGATAAACCATCAATATTACCAGTATTTGTTAAAATATTATCTCTAATGTTATTAATACGCTGAGTATTTGATAGGATTAGATTTTGTTTTTGAATGGTTGATTTTATCTGCTCTTTTACCTCACTGAATTCAAGGTTTTTACTTGGGGTTATTGATTTTATAGAAACCAAATATATTTCAGACTTCTCATGTAATTCAATTGGATATGATACTTCTTTATCTGCAAGCTCAAATACCATATCGGCAATATCATCAAGTCCCGGTACTTTCCCAGAATTAATATCTGTGAAATTAACATTATCAGCATGATTAATTGTAAAATTATTTTTATTAGCTATCTCTGTTAAACTCATGCCAGCTGATACGTCTTCCTCTAGTTTTTTTGCTAAGTCATTTGCTAAATCAATCAACTTTTCAGAAATAAGCTGATCTTTAATTTCTTTTTTTACTTCATTATATTTTTTTGCCTCAAATTCGCCTTTATAGTTTTCGTAGTAGTTTTTAACATCGCTTTCACTTATTTTAATGCCTTTTTGTAAGTAGTTTTTGTCTACCTTAATATAGTCAAAACTTCTTTGTTCTTCGATTACAAATGTATCTTTATTATCTTTATAGTATTTTTCTAAGTCATCTGTAGAGATTTCCTTTTCAAAGTAATTTGTAGGTTTATAGTTCAAATCATAAGAATATACATCAACAAATCTTGTTTCAGACATGTAGTTAATTATATTTTCAGTCATTGGATCCGGCACAATAAAACTATTTCTTAGTGTTTCTAGCAGTGTAGAATAAATCAGGTTATTTTTTATTGAGTTTAAATATTCTTCTTCTTTCATAGGCGAGTTATTAAAAGAGGTTTTGAAAATATTAATATCAAATTGTCCTTTGTTGTTTTTAAAAAAAGGTGATTCTTTAATATAGGAAATTACTTTATCATCACTAATATCTAGTTCATAAATTTTAGATAGGTACTTTAGCATCGAATTCTTAATTAAATTCCTTAGGACGACATTATTTATATCGAGTTCAGCAATATCTTCATCACTGAGATTGATTCCATTTTGCTTTTGAATAGTATCAATTTCTCTTATCCGAGCTGTATTAAATTCTTCAAAACTAATAGAATCAATTCCGGAAAAGGATACGACGTCTCCTTGACTATTTCCTCCAATAAATTGCGCCCCACCAAAACCTACAAAGCTTAGTGCTATTAATGCAAGTAATATTCTAACAAATCTGCTATTAGCGCTATCTCTAAATTTTGTTATCATAAAAATAGATTTACTTATTATTTAATGAAAATAAAATAGTGACCTAACTAAATTACTGCAAGTAAATTCTCCTATGAAACAATTGATTATAGCAAACTGGAAAATGAGTATAAGTTTTGATGAAGCAATGTCTTTGTTAAAATACATCGATGTTACAAATTCAAATAATGAATTAATTGTAGCTCCACCTATACCATACTTATCCCATATATCAACCATACTAAAAAATGCAAAATTATGTTCTCAAGATACTAGTATATATAAAGGTTATGGCGCATACACAGGGGAGTTTTCAGCCTCAGTACTTAAGAGTATGGGGGTCAAATACGCTATATTAGGTCATAGTGAAAGAAGGACTTACTTTGAAGAGGCAAATATCACTGTGAGAAAAAAAGTAGAAAACTGTATAGAACACAACATTACACCTATAGTTTGTGTGGGTGAGAGTATTGAGATTAGAAGGAGCGGGCAGTACAAGGATTTTATATTAAATCAACTGTTTGAGTCGCTTCCTAGCTCAAACAACGGGCAAATCGTAATAGCGTATGAACCAGTATGGGCTATAGGCTCAGGCCTAACGCCAAGCTTAGATGAGATAAAAGAAATTTCAGATATGTTACATAATGGTAAAGAATTGGACTCAGTTGCAAAAGATTCTTATATAGTGTATGGTGGATCTGTAGGGGCAAAAAATATCGCACAAATCTTAGAGATTGATGGAATTCATGGAGTGCTAATAGGCTCTGCCTCAACAAAACCCGACGAGTTGAGTAGTATATTAGATAGAATATTTTGACGGATTAGAGAAAATGCTTAATACATTATTGTTCATTCACTTAGTAATTGCCTTGTTATTAGTTGCAGTAATATTGCTTCAAAAGACGAGCACAGACGGCTTAAGTGGAATTGGAGGTGGCTCAGGTAATATGGGCCTAATTAGCGGTAGATCAGCTGCCAGCTTTTTGCACAAACTAACCATAATACTTGGTGTATTATTTTTTGTTAATGCGATTATGCTTGCTAACCTTTCTTCTAAGGTGAATAAAGGTATTGCAAATAAAATAGAGCAAACTGCTGAGGAAACTCTAAAAGATGAAGAACCAGCGACTTCACTACCAATAGCTAAGTAATTATGTAGTCTTAAGATGAGTAATATAGTTAAGGTTAACAATGTTTCTATTGCCAATGATTTGCCGTTTACATTAGTGGCTGGTCCATGTCAAATAGAATCCTTAGATCACGCGTTATTTGTGGCAGAGAAGGTGGCTAGTATTTGTGAGAAAATTGACATACCTTTTATCTATAAATCTTCATTTGATAAAGCGAATCGGACTTCAGCTAAAGCACAAAGAGGTGTGGGGTTAGATAATGGGTTGGAGATTTTAGCTAAGGTTAAGGCAAAAATTGGTTGTCCTGTGCTGACTGATGTTCATAACGATTACCAATGTAAACCAGTAGCAGAAGCGGTAGATGTGCTACAAATCCCAGCGTTTCTATGCCGGCAAACAGATCTTTTAGAAGCTGCAGCTAAAACTGGTAAAGTAGTTAAAGTTAAGAAAGGGCAGTTCTTAGCACCTTGGGACATGAAGAATGTTTACGATAAATTAGTACATTTTCATGCTAAAGGCATAATCCTTACAGATCGTGGTACATCATTTGGATATAATACGCTTATCTCAGATATGAGAGGTCTTGCCATAATGGCAGAAACAGGAGCTCCGGTTTTTTTCGATGCAACTCACTCAGTTCAACAGCCTGGTGGTATTGGAGCAGCTAGTGGTGGGCAAAGACAGTTTGTAGAGTTATTAGCTAGATCGGCGATTGCTGCAGGCGTTGCAGGCGTATTTATGGAGGTGCACGAAGATCCTGACAATGCTCCTAGCGATGGACCTTGTATGCTTAAACTTGATACACTTGAAAAGACATTGTCAAACCTTAAGAAGTTTGATCAATTGCGTAAATCTTTATCTTGATCTCAAGGATTTTATAGGCAATAAATCGATCCCAAAAAAGTTTGGAATGATTTTTGGTGCAGAATGACTTTACTGTTTCTTTAAAACTATAGTTCATGACTAATGTTGGTGTTTAAGGATCACAATGCCGGACCATAGATTACCTAATCACTTGCCACCAAGTACTGGCAAATAGTATCAAAAATATAACCAATACAATGATTATTGAATTTTTTTGGTTGTGATGTTTGGCAAAGAATTTGGTAGAGCTGGATATTATCTCAGCTAAGGTTACTACTTCATTATTTTCATTTGATAATTTATGGTTATAGTTTATTGTATTGATAAGGCGTAACACAATTTTGCCAATAATTTCTATTACGTTGATTGGCTGTGTTTCCTTTCTCTTGATTTTTAATTTAATAGATATTAGGCAACCAATGCCGATTATAGCAGCTTGTAATATGATGCCTAAGAGTGATAAATCAGGTTTTAAGCTATTTATTAAAATAACCTGTAATAACAATATGATAAAGGTTACAACTAATAAAGATGATTTGCTAAATACATCCAATTCTAAGTAATTATACGACTTTGAATCAATAATCCTTTTTAGAGGAAGAGAGCACAGTGCTATTACTGGCATAAGCAGTATGAAATAATATACTAGTTGTTCATGTAAGGAAGCCGTAATTGTAGATTTGAAGAAAAACAAGGCGGTTCCAGGGAAATTAATCATTGTTAGTAGTCCTAATATTAATGGTATAATGAAATACGGACCCCTTATTTTTGAAACTTGATCGCATGATTCTATGTTGTTTTTTTCAAAATATATTCCTGCGCATAGCGATAAAATTAGCTTATAAAGAATCAAAATTGCTAAATAATATCCTATTATTTCTCTAATTAATTCGTTATTTGCAAGCGATATTCCGATTAACAAAAAACCAACTACAAAGATTGAAAAAAGGCTGAGCATGCTTTTGAAGTTATTTTCAAATAGCATATTAAATGCCGAATAGATCATCACTATTATTCCTAGCCACTTGAGCATCCCAAGGCCTGCAAAAAACTTTAACAGTATAAGCAGAGATACTTTTGATGTACCAGAAATAAGAAATATAAAACCACTGTAAGATGCTTTCTTATAGTAATTGACCATCCAACCAGAAAAAGGAAAAGCAGCAACATTGATAATTAGTCCGGTCAGTATCATATAAATGTAGCTACTAGCCTTTGCATCAAAGGAAAATGCGTCTAGCAAGTTAGTAAAGCCATATTTATTTGTAAATAATAAGAATGTGGCGCCAGCCATTATCAGGCTTCCGCTAATAAAATGAGTAATAAAGTAATTTGCTGCTGTTTTGATGTTATTTTCAGGATCAGAGATATAGATAATGCTAGTAGATATTAGCATCATCATTTCTAGTGATATAATGAGTGTGATAAAATCTCCAGCTAGTGCGCACAAAATAGCAAGACCCATATAACAACTACCAAGAACTAATTCTTGTTTTTTATTTGCCGAAAGAGCAAATAAATTACCGCAAAGCAATACCGCAATGAGAGAAAAAGATATAAGTTTATTGATGTATTGCCCATCAAAAATGATTTCAATTTTATTAAAATAAAATACCTCCCTAAAAGGAAGAAAGAAGACAAAACAAGTCGCAATAATTGGTGATAATATGGATATTGCCGCAAATATTTTATCAGTTTTATAAGCGGCCATTAATAATGGAATTGATAAAAAAATAGCAATTGAAGGGTGTAACATTTAAATATACCCAATGAACTTAATAATGAATTCTTTGATAAAGAAAAACAAGAATATAGCAGATATACAAAAATATATACTAATTAGCATAAAAGGGTGAATGCTGGATTCGCTATAATTGTTATTTCTTATTTCATTTTTAGTATAGAGAAATATAATTATTCTACCCATGTAAATTATTGTCATTATTGAACTTAAAATAATTGTCAGAATTACCAAAAGATTATTTTGCTCAGAAGCTGCTAAAAGAATATATAATTTGCTTATAAACCCAGAAAATGGTGGGATTCCAGCAAGAGATAAGGCTGCAATTAGTGTAGCTAATGATGTTTTTGGAAGATGTTTAGCTACAGCATAATAGTCATTTATCTTTGTAGCGCCGTTGATGGAGTATATATTTCCAGCACAATAAAATAGGCATATTTTACTAAATGAATGAGAAATCATATGCAAAATAGCAGCTATGAATCCTTTATATGAGAGTAGGAATAAACTCATTAAGGCAATAGAAAGTTGAGCTATAGTGGAGTAGGCCAGAATCATTTTAATTTCCTTTGCTTTAAGCGCATAAAAACCACTATATAATATTGTGATTATAGGTAATATAACTAGCCAATTAAAATCTTTGAAAATAGAATTTAAATACACTAAACCAAATACATAAACAAAAATCTTGTAAGTACAAAATAAACCAGCTTTTACCACCACGACTGCATGTAGCAGTGCGCTTACTGGGTATGACGCAACCATAGCTGATGGAAGCCATCCATGAACAGGAAAAATAGCGGATTTTGCAATTCCAAAAATGAATAAAAGCAGTAATAAAATACTCTGCCAATTGTTAAAATAATTATATATATAACCATCTTTAATGAAGTTACCATGGCCAGCATGAGAATAGATAATTATTATGGCTGGTAAAAATAGCATCAGAGCACTTATCATAAGGATTTTAAGGTATTTTAATAATCCTTTGGTAGTAGTTGAATTATGATTATGAATGATAAGAGGTATGGTCATTAAAGTAAGTATTTCGTAAGCGATGAACATAGTCAGTAAATTATCTGATAACGCTATAAGAAACCCAGACATAATGCTGGCATTTATGAAGAATAAAAATCTGCTACTATTTACAAATTTATTCAATTTTATAAATTTAATAGTATATAGCAGAGCAATAATCCAAAGTACTGCTAGCATATTAAGGAATATCATGCCAACTGATTCTAGGCTCAAGGCAATTGAATACTGATCTATACGAAGTATAGTAATTTTTGCTACAATTCCTTTCAGGAAAACATAGTCGAGCATAGCAACATTGAGTAAAAAGGATAGACCAATAGTAAGAAGGAAGTTTGTTCTAACTACTGAATCATTCTTAGTTATGAATGGTGTTAAAAGATTCATTACCCCAATGAGCAAAGTAAAAATAACTAGTAAATTCGGTCCAGCTAAATGCATTAAAATACCGTTTTTTATAAAATTATAGTTGATTGAATAAACTCAGCAAATTTTGCTATGTCATTTATATATATTAAAGTCAGAATTTGTATAATAACAATAGCCGTAAGGCCAGATAATTTTGTGTCTATCTTAAAATAGGCTTGATGATGATTGAATAATACTGGTTTTGCTATTTTTAAGTGATACAGTAAAGAGATAAGTGAACCTCCTAATACTACGATAAATTCTAGTAATAAGTTGTTTTTTAACAATGTATCAAAAATTTTGATTTTAATAAAAAACACGCTTGTTACTGGGGTAGAAGCGCTAAATAGCAAGGTTAGAGTATATAAGAGCTTAAAGCGATAATTGTCTTGAATTTGCGGTATATCTCCCATTTTAAAGGAAAATATACTGGCGTTTTCTAAACCAATTTGCATATGGGAAAGCATCGTAAATGCTGCAATTTTATTGATAGCATCAAGTAATAGCATTTGGAATAATATTCCTTGGGTATTTGATATGTTTAGTAATAGCAAAGAGTAGCCAATTTGAGATGCAGCGGAGTAAATAATTATACTTTTAAGATTTTTGCTTAATAGAGCGAAAAATGTACATAAAATTATAGTGATAATAGCGAGGTATCTTAAGGTCGAGCTAACAGCAATAATAATGCTTTGGTTATCAATAACAAATTCTAGGAATCGTAAGATCAAATACACTCCAAAGAAGCTAGAAATAGCAGCAAAATATGTCAATAATATTGGACTAGTATTACTGTAAGCCCTAATCATCCAAAAATGCATAGGGAAAAAAGACATTTTTAGTATGCAGCCAGTGATAAAAAACACCACAGAAGTGATTACTAGTTTATTACTACCCGTGCTATCTTTTAGTATCTGATGAATGTCAGTAATATTTAGACTGCCAGTTTTTGCAAAGAGGAATCCGATTGCAATTAGGATTAAGGTCGCTCCTATGGTGCCAAGCATTAAGTAATCAAACGCTCCAACGAGGGCCATTTTTGATCTTCCTTTTGAAATGAGAACATAGGTTGCAAGTGATGAGATTTCTATAAATACGTAAGCATTAAACAAATCGTTGGTGCTTATTACGCCTATATATCCAGTGTGTGCAAACAATAAAAGGCTATAAACTAGGTTTCTTCTTTTGGTTTCTATGTGAGCTGTCACACTTTTTGCCATTAACTCCTTAGTGAATAATAAAAAGAATAGTATGATTAAATTCAAAATCACTATTATAGCCTGATTCAAAGAATCAATTTTATACTCAATCCCAGTAGCTCCATGCCAGCCACCAAAAGAATAAGAGTAGGGGGAGTTTGTGATTGTGGCTAATGCTAGTATTGATAAAATGGTGCTAAGTAAAATGGTTCCCGTGCTTAGTAACCAAGCAATTCTTTCATTCTTAATTAACGCTATAATTAATGCACCAAAAAATGGAATCATTACCCCCAGGGCTGGAAAATGAAAAAGCAATATTTTCATTTTATTTCGCTCTCATTTATCGTTACAAACTCTCGTTTTATTTGGAATATTAAAGCAAGACCTACACAAAGGGTAGAAAAACCAACTACTATTGCTGTAAGCATTAAAACATGAGGTATAGGGCTGGTGTAGATGTGGTTGCAATCAATGGTGTTGCTACATAAATCAATGGGCACTATCCCGTCTTTTGCTTTACCTAAGGCTATATAAAATACTAAAACTGAGTTTTGAAATAGCCCAAGACCGATTATTTTTTTAATGTAGTTATCGCTGGTTATCATTATGTATAAGCCAGAGCAAAGTATAAATGCTGCTACGTAATAGATCCAATAATTTATCATCAATCCTCTTTAAGTAAAATATATATCAAGCACATAGTAGCAGAAACAGTAATTCCAACTCCGATTTCAATAATGAAAATACCTAATTTCTGTCCAAATATAAGTGAATTATTTAAAGCATCATAATCTAAAAAATTATGATCAAATAATAATGAAACTAAGCCAGTTGAGGCATAAATTAATACACCAAATATCATAGTTATTTTTAAAGAATCTATTTTAAAATGATATAAAAACTTATTAGTTCCTGAAATTAATTCATACCCAATAAGGGAGCTTGCAAATATTACCCCAGCTTGGAAGCCTCCACCGGGTGAAATTTCGCCATTTAATTGGATAAAAATTGAATATACAACAATAAATGGTATGATAAACGATAAGATACATCTAATAACTGAGAATTCTTTAAGCATCTGTTTTTTTCCTTGAAGTGATAACTAAAACTGCTAGCCCTGCGATTAAGATTACTGTTGTTTCACCCAATGTATCAAAACCTCTATAGCTTGCTAATATTGCGGCTACAAATGATGGTATATTGATTTCCTTATATGTATTTTCTACATAATAGTGACTAATATGACTATGAACAGGGGCATTTATGTTTCCAAACTGTTCTAAATCAGTGCTTACATAACATAGTAATATAAAAAGAAATGAACACAAAACACTCGCAAGTATTTTATAGTAATTAGTCGGTTTTTTGATATTTTCTCCTGTAATCTTTGTTATATTTAAAAGTACACAAGTAGACAAACAGGCCCCAATTGCTGCTTCTGTCATTGCAACATCTGGAGCATTCATTAATAAATATATCAAAACCAAAAGAATACTAATTGCTGACAATACTACTACTGAATTAAGTAGGGTTTTACTCCTAATTAACTGTATACAGCTTAATGACAAGAGTAGGGAAAAAATAAATAATAATACGATGTTAGAAGAAAATGATAATTGAAAAGGTATTGTCAAGAAATCCATAATTTAATCTTATTTTATTCTTCCATCTTCATCTATCTTGTATAAAGTTGATGCTCTAGCGATAGCAAAAGTTGAAGCAGGGCATAAAATCAACATGATAGCAGCCATAATTATTAATTTAAATGAGGAAGAGACGTTGCTTTGTAGACATGCAAGGCCAACAAGCACAATCGGAGCGCCACAACTTTCAATGACGCTTGCGCCGTGAATTTTAGTATAGAAATCAGGAAAACGTAGCAATGCTATGCTTCCAGAAAGCACGAAAAACATACCAATAACAATAATTGTCCAGCCTATAATTAGCAACATAATAATAACTTAAGTTGATTACTAATAAGTACTACTACAAAAGGCTACAAGTCACAAGTATCTACTGAGAAATCAAATAACAAATGGCAACTAAGGTTTTATCTAGTGCTATTTAATAAACATCTGATATCATACGTTATGTTGCATAAGCGGGTTAAGTCGGTAAGTTTGTAAGGGAAGGTCATTGTTGAATCACTTTAGACTTATTGGTTTTATATTTATTGGTCATTTTATTTAATAAATATATGCAAATTATCGCTGTAAAAACAGATGATATATAACCAGCATTACTATTGCCTGGAAGCAAAATTTTTCGTACTACAACACCAACACCTGCTATTAGAATAGCAATATATGCTGAACCTATAGATGAGGCATGAATGTACAACCAACTTTTAGGTTTAAATCTGATTGCATAAATTGCCATAAAAAGCCATATTATTACTAGTGAAGAGAGTATATGAATTAGAGAAAATTTTTTGTTATATATTCCAAATGAAGAACTGGCAGAAATAAACATACAAATAATAAATATCCAACCTAAGACTTTATGAATTCTTGTTCCTTTAATTTGCAGAAGATTTATAGAACCTAGTACTAAGGCAGTAATTGAGGAAATAGAATGTATTAATATAAATATGAGCATACTTCTGTTTCTGCTTTAATTTTTTTATAAACTTTTAGAACCTAATAGCTTTGCTATGAGCTCTTTTTCTCGAGTTTACTTTTCACTGAAGGAGAGAGCATAATATTAAGTTCTCTTAATTGTTTATCAGTTACAATACTTGGAGCCTGCATTAATATATCCTCAGCTTGCTGATTCATTGGGAACGCAATAACTTCTCTGATATTAGCAGTTTCTGCAATTAGCATTACTATCCTGTCTACTCCTGGGGCAATCCCACCGTGTGGTGGCGCGCCATATTTAAATGCCCTAATCATGCCACCAAACTCTGTATCTACATCTTCTTTTGAATAACCGGCTATTTCAAAAGCTTTGTACATAAGCTCTGGTTTGTGATTTCTAATAGCTCCGCTTGACAATTCTATACCATTACAAACTATATCATATTGATATGCTTTGATTTTTAAGAGTTCTTCTTTAGTTTTAGCATTTTCAAGTGCTTCTATACCACCTTGAGGCATTGAGAACGGATTATGACTAAAATCTATTTGTTTTGTTTCTTCATTTATTTCGTAGAAAGGAAAATCTGTTATCCAGCAAAATTCAAATTTATCGTCAGTAATCAATTCAAGTTCTGCTGCGAGTTTTACTCTTACTTTACCAGCAATTTTGGCAGCACTAAGCTCATCTGAGCAAGAAAAAAATACAGCGTCATCATTTGAGATATTAGTAATTTTTTTGATTTCTCCCAGCTGCTCATTAGTTAAAAATTTGGCAATTGGCCCTTTAGCACCATCTTCAGAAAATTGTATATAACCAAGTCCGCCAGCGCCTTCGCTTATTGCAAAGGCAATCATATCATCAAAGAATTTACGCGATTTGGTGGCAGTATTAGGAGCTGGAATCGCTCTAACTACTGAGCCTTTTTTTACTGCTTCTCTAAAAATACTAAATTCAGAGTCTTTAAAAATGTCAGTTACATCAGAAATAATTAAAGGATTTCTTAAATCTGGCTTATCAGAACCATATTTAAGCATAGATTCACTGTATGGGATTCTTACAAAAGGAGGCTTTGAGACAGTTTTATTGCCAAATTTGGTAAATACTTCATACATTATTGGCTCTATAGTGCTAAATACGTCATCTTGAGTGACAAATGACATTTCAATATCTAGTTGATAAAACTCGCCAGGAGAGCGGTCAGCCCTTGCGTCTTCATCTCTAAAGCAAGGTGCGATTTGGAAATATCTATCAAAACCAGACATCATCAGCATCTGCTTAAATTGTTGTGGAGCCTGGGGGAGGGCATAAAATTTCCCTGGATGTAATCTACTTGGTACTAAGAAATCTCTGGCTCCTTCTGGTGAACTTGCGGTTAAGATTGGAGTTTGGAACTCAGTAAAGCCCGAACCGGTCATTAATTTTCTAAGCTCGGAAATAATTCCTGACCTTAGTATAATATTCTTATGTAATTTTTCTCTACGCAGGTCTAAAAACCTATATCTAAGCCTTGTCTCTTCAGGTGCTTCTTGATCAGTATTAACTTGAAATGGAAGCATTTCAGCTTCTGATTCTACGTAATAATTACTTGCTACCACCTCAATTTCGCCAGTGCTCATTGCTTTGTTGGTTGTATCAGGTGTTCTTGCTATTACTTTGCCTTCTATGGTAACAACGCTTTCGTATCTCAAGTAACTCGCTTTATCTTTTAAATCTATATTGTTATCTGTAAAAACTATTTGCGTAATTCCATAATGATCTCTAAGATCTATGAACAGGAGATTGCCATGATCGCGACGTCTGTGGACCCACCCTGATAGTTTAACTTCTTGACCCGCATGGGTGATGCTTAGTTCGTTGCAATTATGGCTTCTGTATTTATGCATAAAATATGTTCTAGGTATAATTTTAATTCACTTTAATTTATATATAAATAATCATTATTAGGCAATCGAAAACTCATGAGAATTATCAGCGATCAACAAGAATTTAAAAGTTTTTGCGAAGAAATTTCGGTAGAGAAAGTAATTTTCATGGACACAGAGTTTTATCGTAGAAAGACCTATTATGCTAAGTTAAGCTTAGTGCAAGTAGCCACACATTCAACTAAAGTGATTATAGACGCCATAAATCTCTCTGATCTTGCTCCCTTAAAAGAACTTTTACTTGCTAAGAACATTTGTAAGGTTTTTCATGCACCTGACCAGGATTTTGATATTTTTTTGCATCTTTTTGGCAAGCTTCCTGAAAATATATTTGATACCCAGACTGCAGCGGGAGTAATTGGTCTTGATGAAGTTATGGGATATGGGAGGTTGTGTAAACAGTTACTAAATGTTACCATAGATAAAACGATGCAAAATGCTGAATGGCTTGAAAGGCCATTAACAGATGAGTTACTTGAGTATGCAATAAAGGACGTAGAATACCTTCCATCATTATACCGTGAATTATCTCAAACAATTGAGAGAAGAAGGTTATGGGATACATATAATGCAAGGGCAAAGAAACTACTTGATCCTGAGTTTTACAAGCCAAAAATTGATAAGATTTTAAAAAAAATGTCTTATAATACCAAATTAACGACAAATAGCTACTTGGCTTATTTTCTGCAACTAAGGGAGGAGTGTGCACAAAGTTTGGATATTCCGCGTTCTTATTGTGCTAGTGATCAAGAAATTGTAAAACTTAGTCAGTATTTACCAACAAATGATGCTGAATTATCTAAACTAAATATGGAAAACACCCCTCTTACAAAAGGTAATTTTAAAAAGAGGCTACTAGATTTATCAGCTGGTATAAAAGAAATGTTGTCAAATCAAGAATAAGAAGCTATTTTCTATAGGCCAAATCCAAATTATTTATAACAAAAAATATGAACTTAAAATCAATTTTTTCGCTGTTTTTATTAGTGGGCACTTCTTTTTATAGTACTGTGCTTGCTAGCGATTACCCACAAACAAAAATTGAAAGAGAAATGGAAGAGATGGGCTCAATTTTGGGTGGAGAAGGGATAACTTTTAGACCAAATAAAGAAAGAAGCACGTCAACAAGATCCAAGGTTGGTAATATAAATAAGTACTTATATCAAGCTACTATAGAGGTGCTAAAATTCACCCCTTTAGCATCGGTGGATAGTAAAGCTGGTGTAATTATAACTGAATGGTATACACCAAAAGATCAAAGTAATGCTCAATTTAAAGTGACTGTTTACATTAAAGATGACTTAATCACACCAGAAGGTATTGAAGTTATTGCTTTTGAAAGAAAAAAAATGGGAAATAAATGGTCGCAAGAAAATGTTGCCCCTTCGGTTTCAAAGGTTCTTGAGGGGAAGATTATTCGCAAGGCTAGAGATTTATACCTGCAATCCGCGAGGTAAGTCTTATGGATATTTTATCAATAGAGAAAAAATGGCAAAAAATCTGGCATGATAATAATGCTTTTGCTGCTCTTAATGATAAATCTAAGCCAAAATATTACGTTCTAGAAATGTTTCCTTATCCTTCTGGCAAAATTCATGTCGGACACTTAAGAAATTACTCTATTGGCGACGTTGTAGCCAGGTTTTTTAAATCTCAAGGATTTAACGTTATGCATCCAATGGGATGGGATGCTTTTGGTTTGCCAGCAGAAAATGCTGCAATTAGCAATAAAGTTCATCCTGCAACTTGGACCTATGCCAACATAGATTCAATGAAGGATCAGCTTAAAAATGTCGGACTTTCATATGATTGGACTAAAGAGTTAGCAAGCTGTCATCCATCATATTATAAGCATGAGCAACAATTTTTTATCGATTTACTAGCCAAAAATCTTGCTTATCAAAAAGAATCGGTTGTTAACTGGGACCCAGTGGATAATACCGTACTTGCAAACGAACAAGTAGTTGATGGAAGAGGGTGGAGATCTGGGGCAAAAATAGAAAAGAAAAATTTAAAACAATGGTTCTTAAGAATTACAGATTATGCTGATGAATTGCTAAGTGATATTGACAGTCTTGATAAGTGGCCTGAAAATGTCAAATTGATGCAAAGAAACTGGATTGGTAAATCTCATGGTGCAAGGTTTAGTTTTGAAGTTGATGGTTTAGAAGATAAAATTGAAGTTTATTCTACTACTCCTGAAGCAATATTCGGCGCAACATTTGTTGCTGTAGCATACAATCATCCTTTGGTACAAAAAATACAAAAAAACACAGAGATACAAAATTTTATTGATAAATATTCTCATCACTCAACCTCTGAAAGCGATACTCAAAAAGAAGAAAAAGAATGTGTATTTACAGGGCTATATGCACTTCATCCGTTTGATAAGAACATAAAACTGCCAATTATACTGGCGAATTTCGTATTAATGGAATACGGGACTGGTGCGTTATATGGTTGTCCTGCTCATGATCAAAGAGATTATGAATTAACGCAAGTAGAAAAAAAATTACAGATTTTACAGATAGTGAAAAGTAATAATCACGATATTGATCTAGCTAAGTCTGCTTATATATATGAACTTGAAGATGTTATGATTAATTCTTCATTTCTAGATGGGCTTACTGTAGCAAGAGCAAGACAAGAGATTATCAAGAGATTTGAAGAAATGGGCATAGGTAAAGGTGAAGTTAACTATCGCCTAAGGGATTGGGGTATTTCAAGGCAAAGGTACTGGGGTTGCCCTATACCAATTATTCACTGTAAGACTTGCGGTGTTGTTCCAGTTCCAGCAAGTGATTTACCAGTTACCTTACCTGAAGATATAACATTTGATAAACCTGGTAATCCACTTGATGTGCACCCAACTTGGAAAATGGTAAATTGTCCAAAATGTTCTGCCCAAGCTCAAAGGGAAACCGATACATTCGATACATTCTTCGAATCTTCCTGGTATTTTGCCAGATTTTGTAATAATGAAGCGAAAGTGATGGTTGATAAAGATGATTGTGAGTATTGGATGCCAGTTGATCAATATATAGGTGGAGTTGAGCATGCTATTTTGCACCTTTTATACGCAAGATTCTTTACGAAAGCAATGTCTGATGTTGGGTATATAAACATTAGAGAGCCATTTAAGAAGTTACTTACACAAGGTATGGTATTACACGCTACTTACCAGGATCAAGATGGCAAATGGATTTCTCCAACGCAAGTGATTGAAAAAAATGGCGAATATCTACATAAAGAGACAAGGGCAAAGGTATACAAAGGCAAGATTGAAAAAATGAGCAAATCAAAGCTTAATACAATTGATCTTGAGGGAATGCTTAATACTCATGGAGCCGATAGCATTAGGCTTTTTGTACTTTCAGATAGCCCACCAGAAAAAGATTTAGAATGGTCTGCAGCAGGTCTTGATGGTTGCAAAAGATTTATTAATAAATTGATTCAAAATGTTGATAAAATAACATCGAATACATGGCAGGAAACAGCACATAATTCTAAGCTAGATAGTTTGATACACCTTACGATTAAGAGCGTTACAGAAGATATATACGCCTATCACTTGAACAAGGCAATTGCAAGAATTAGAGAGTTATCAAATGCGGCAAATGATGAATTAAGCGTTAAAGAGCCGGACTATAACTCTATCAAGATAGCTTTTGAGACTATAATTAGGCTTTTAAATCCATTTATCCCACATATTACTGAAGAGTTGTGGCAAAAATTAGGTCATACTTTACCTCTTTATTCTAATTCATGGCCAGTTGCTGATGAGAGTAAATTAAAATCTGATACTTACATCATGGCTATTCAAATCAATGGTAAATTGAGAGCAACTCATGAGTTTGATACTAGCGACGACGAAGAAAGAATAAAAGAAGTTGCGCTGAATATGGACTCTATATCAAAACATATTGGATCACTTGCGATTAAAAAATTTATTATCGTGCCTAAAAAAATCATTAATATAGTTATTTAAATGCGAATTGCAAAATATATTGCAGATTGCGGAATATGCTCAAGAAGACAAGCAGAAAAGCTGATAGAACAAGGAGCTGTTTCAGTTGATGGTATAATAATTACATCACCAGCCTTAAATGTTGACGAAAAGAATGTAGTTTACGTTGATGGCAATCAAATCAACCCACCAGATCGTTCAAGATTGTGGGTATATTACAAACCAACCGGGTTAATAACTACGCATAAAGATCCACAAGGAAGAAGAAATGTATTTGAAGAAATAGGCGACAAACTGCCCAGAGTCATATCAGTTGGCAGACTTGATATAAACAGTGAAGGGTTATTATTGCTGACCAATAACAGTAAGTTAGCAAGATATTTTGAATCTCCTCAGAACAAAATTGAGCGAGTTTATAAAGTAAGAGCCTTTGGCCGTGGTAGACCAATTGATATAGTTGATAAAAAAATAGTAATAGATGATATATACTACAGACCTAAATTGATTAAATTAATTAATAACACTGGATCAAATTCTTGGTATGAGGTAATTTTAACCGAAGGAAAAAACAGAGAAATTAGAAATATATTCAAACATTTCGGTTTTGAGGTAAATCGCTTAATTAGGACAAGCTATGGCAAATATAGTTTAGGTAAATTGAATCCTGGTGAGTACAAAGAGGTAATAATTGATGAAGATTATATCAGGCAAATACAAAAATAGAGTAATTAAGCCTCCCAAGAACTTTGTTCATAGACCATCTACAAGCAAATTTAGAGAAGCATTATTTAGCATATTATCTTCGGGACAATTTATAAATGATAATATTATAGAAAATGCCAAGGCCTTAGATCTATATTCTGGTACTGGAAGCCTTTCTTTTGAAGCTATTTCCAGGGGAGCCAGTAGTGTTACTATGGTTGATATAAATAGGGAATACTTGGATAGTGCAATGTCTTTTGCCAAGCAATTAGGCGAAGAGGGGGCTGTTAAAACATTATGTTTAGATGCTAGATACTTGCCACAATCAAACGAAAGATTCAATCTTGTTTTTATAGACCCTCCATACCGTAATGAACTGATTGGCAAAACTCTTGATGCACTGCAGTCTGAAGATTGGCTAGAAGATAGAGCTTTGATTGCGCTTGAAATGGGGAAAAAAGAGAATTTATCAATTTCTTCGAGTTTTACCTTAGTGAAAGAAAAGTTATATGGTAATGTAAAATTGGTACTCGTAAGATATGAGCAAAAATAGGACTGTTTATTCATGTACAAATTGCGGAAGCATAGTCAGTAAATGGCTAGGTCAATGCCCAGATTGTTTAGAGTGGGGGACAATTGTTGAAGATGTTCAATCTAGTGATAAAGTTACCACTTCAAAAAAAGGCGTAATACAAGAAATAGATACTCTGGCTAATAGTATTGAGCATATAACGAGAACTAAAACCCCAATAGAAGAGTTAAATAGGGTTCTAGGCGGTGGAATAGTTGCTGGTAGTGTAATTTTAATTGGTGGGGACCCTGGTATTGGTAAGTCCACTTTATTATTGCAGCTAGCAACCAGTCTATCTGAAAACAACTCAGGATGCTTGTATATTACTGGTGAAGAGTCAACAAACCAAATTAAGCTTAGAGCTAACCGTTTAGGTGTTGCCAATGATAAAACTGGTATTGTAGCGTCTGGTAATGTTGAAGATATCATATCAACCATAGATAAAAATAAGAAAAAACTAGATATGGTCGTTATTGATTCCATACAAACTGTATCATCTTCTAGTTTAGCGTCCGCACCAGGTACAGTTTCACAAATAAGGTCCTGCGCTCATCAATTAATAAATTATGCAAAACAAAATAATATTACCTTATTTATCGCCTGCCATGTGAACAAAGATGGGCAGTTAGCTGGGCCAAAAGTCCTAGAACATATGGTTGATACAGTGCTTTATTTTGAAGGTGATCATAATAATCATTTTAGAATACTGCGTTCCATAAAAAACAGATTTGGTGGTGTGAATGAAATAGGTGTATTTGAAATGACGTCGTTGGGATTGATCGAAATTAGCAATCCTTCGGAGATGTTTTTAATGGATAGAGAGAATGCAATAAGTGGTAGTGCGGTTTTTGCTGGAATAGAGGGGTCTAGGCCAATTTTAGTTGAGATACAAGCCCTGATTGCTCCTACTAACATGGCAACTCCTAGAAGATCAGTTGTGGGCTGGGATATCAATAGATTATCTATGATTATTGCAGTTCTAGCAGTTAGGTTTGGCTTAAATTTAGCAAATCACGAAGTGTATTTAAGCGTAGCAGGTGGGATGAAAATATCTGAACCTGCTGGGGATCTAGCTGTTGCTGCAGCGCTAATCTCTGCTGCTAAGAATTTACCACTTCCCAAGGGGAGTATCTTCTTTGGTGAAGTTGGACTTTCAGGGGAAGTGAGAAAAGTAGCGCAATCTGACTCAAGAATAAAAGAGGCGGCTAAATTAGGTTTTACCTCGATGTATTGTTCCTCAAAAGAAAAAAAACAAGGAATTGAGCCAATTTTTCATCTAAAGCAACTAGCTAGTATTTTTTGACTTAAGGGGGCTTATTCTATCAATACTCAAGTATTGATAGAATATATTAGAAGATAAGTACTGTAGCAACTATGATATACACTGTCTTAAGAATTTTTTTCTACTCTAAAATGTATACTTATGAGAAATATATGGGAAAGAGTTTTAAAAATGAAAAAGCCTGATCAAGTACTTCTTGATCAGGTTATAAAAACATAACACAAAGCGGATATCTATTCAGTGATATCTGCGCTATCACCTAAAATTGCCGTAATACCTTCTTCCCCAAGGGAGTCTAGCATTTTTTGGGCAAATGCTCCTGTATACATAGATTTTAGATGTGACAGTTCTTCTGCTGAAAAATCTGCTTTATTAAATGCATGTTTTACAAGTTTAATTTTTCTGGCCATAATAATTACCTATTTTATATTTTTATGAACAAAAACATAACTTGAAGAAAAGATTTCTCTAAGTTACACAAGTACTATATTCATTAGTTATTAATAAAAAGTTAATGCAGCAAAAAATAGTTAACTAGCTAATTTATTTTAGGTATTCACCTATCGGGAAAATTTTGTAATAAGGGCTACACAGTGAAATAGAAAAGCTTCTTATACTGAGGAAAAAATATTCTACGGCATTTATTTGATGTAATAATTTTATAAAAATATGGAGTTAAGTATGATTACACATTATGTAGTAACAGCTGTAGGAGGAGCATTAGGTTCAGTTGCACGTTTGTTAGTAGGAAAATTATTACCTACTATTATATACGGCATACCTGTCCCGATTTTGTTTGTTAATATCTTTGGGTGTCTGGTAATGGGATTGTTAACAGAAACAATTACTTTATATTGGTCGCCTAATGAGCATATAAAGTATTTTTTGATCTCTGGATTTTTAGGAGGATTTACAACTTTTTCATCATTTTCTCTAGAATTTGGGCTTCTTGTAGAGAAGAATGAGTTTGTCCCAGCATTTCTTTATTTAGTACTCAGTGTGATCTTAAGCCTTTTTTTCTTTTTTGTAGGAGTGAAAATTATTAGGTTTTTTTAATTTAATAACTAATATTTAATTAAAAAATTTATTTTAACTATATATTAACCACCTTAAGATATTTTATTGTTAAGATTGTTTAAAAAATTAAGAAAAACCTAAGTGCGAGGGCGATTATGGCAAAAGTAAAAGATCTTATGACAAAAGTAGTTAGAGGGGAGTTAAGTAATGATGATATCCTCTCATTAGTTGAGCTTCTAAAAGGAAAAAACTCAGCACAAAGAAATGAGTTCCTGAATAAGCTTGGAATTGAGGTGGCAAATGATTCAAATGCTGATCCTATGATCTCAACTAACAAAATATCTGATTTAGCGTTGCATAAATTAGTTAAAGGATTATTGAAATTTCATGCTAATGATATAGTGGAAGACAATACTTTTTTAAGAAGAGATGACGGATATTGTGGTTTTCTTAGGAAATTATTGGCCGAAGAAGGGAAAAGAAACCCTCTAGAAGAAGATGACATAGTTCCGGATGTAATAATCGATCACTTTAAAACTATATTAGAAACTTCGCCAAAAGCTTTAGATTCAGTTCATGATATAAATATAACTAATATAGCTAACACTATATCTTTTAATTGTTACAGCAAAAACTTTCAGCCGCAGGCGGTAAATAGAACGGATCTTCTTGCTAAACTAAAAACTGGTTATAATTTACAGCTAACAAATATAAAAGAGCAAGATTCAAATTTTGGAAATGATCAAAATGGCCAAGGAATGCTGATAGAAAGCTTAAGTCAGAGTTTTCAAATAGAAGAAGAGGAGGTGGTAGCTTCATCTCCAGTTAAAAAAAGTTTTATAAAAAAAGTAGCCGGAGCAATGTGTAAAGCTCCAACTAAAATATATGATGCAGTTTTTTATGTATCTAGTTTAGCTCATTCTGTAATTTGTAAAGTTTTTAAAGCAAAGCCACAAGCAGATATTGATTATTATACTCAAGATTATCAAGATGCTAGCGAGTTTGAGTGTTCCAAAACTATTCTTGACGACGATGTATGTTCTAGATCTTTTTCTATGGTATTAGCTGGAGATGCATATGATACTGTTGATAGTGTGGCGAGCGCCGCAGCTGCTTGATATAGGTTTAGTTGTTGTTTTTGCAATAATCGCTTTAGTGTAATTACATAATCCATATTATGATCATAGATTAGTATGTTGAGCTCGCCAGCCAATTTATTTTTCTATGTAGTGTAGCTAGGCCTTAAGTTTGCTTTTGCTTACTTTGCGAGGAAGGTTTAGCTCTCTAAACGCCTTTTCTCTATAAAAATAGAGAATGCTACACATGTCACAATGAATATCATAGTTTTCATACGGTTGTCAAGAGAAATTTTTGATAACGTATGCAAATTAGTAAAAAAATCTTAAACAACTTAGCAAGGCAAACCATTCTTCCTCAAGTTCAGTATTTGTGGGTTCATATATGTGAAGAAGAAAAAGGTACAGATGGTTTCTGTGAATTTAAAATAGATGAATGGGCGATAAAGTTAAATAAACATCGCCGCACTATAAGTAGACATTTAAAAGACCTTTACAACTCTCATCTTATCCAAAAAATACGCCGTTCTAGAGGTTATAAAAAGGGTGTAGCTCTTTTTGTTTGCCCTTTACAACCAGAGACGACTGACTGCATGACGTTTTATGCAACGTTTGCTAAGGGAGCTCTGCTAAACACTGCTGATAACGATGAGCCAAGCATGTGGCTTTTATTCAAGGACATATACAACCGAAGTGGAACTATACGCTTTTCTCAATGTAGTGCTTTGCTAAAAGGTAACGAAATGAAGCGTTGTCAAAATCTTATACCAGGCAAAACAGTATGTTTTTCAGCTTCATTAAAGGTTACGCAAAGTGACAAAGAAATTTTAGCCGTAACAAATATTCAACCAACACAGAGGTATTACTATGCGTAACAAAGCTGAAATCATGCTTTTAGCCAAGCGAATAAGGCTTGTGATGGAGCAAAAAGCTAGTGTGTCACTTTATTACAACACAGTAGAAAAACTTGTAGATTTAATACTAGAAAACGAGGAGATCGCTAATGAAAGCTCAAATTAATAAAGCTCAGATATACTACTTTGATCAAAAGACTAAACAAAAGAAAAGTAGAAATACTGTCGTTAAGCGCACCTTCCAATTGATACCTCGTGCTGACAATTTAAGTAAAGAGCTGTCGTTAAAAGCTGCAAATTTAATGGAAACTTTAAATAGCCTGCTTGGAAATAAGAAGGTAACTTATGCAAACCATGAATTTCTATCTTCTATAACAAGGGTTGACAGAAGACAAAACTGCAACCTCTTTAAACAACTAACTCATATATTTGATATAAAATATCGTCACCATGTAAAAGATGCAGGTAAAGGAAAACCGCTATACGAAGTTTTAGAAATAAAACTCACAGAAAACGGTAGAGAAATAATTGATAACCCAGAGAAATTTTTCTCTAAGGAAGAGCAGTTTAAACGCGAAAAAAATTTCCTAACAACAGGAAAAAAATTACTCGGAGACGCGAAAAAAATTTCCCGTCCTATATATAAGGAATTAGATAGCATAGTAGAGGAAGACAGAGCTATAACTAGCTCTAAGTCTTCCTCTTTACTCAACTTAGAGTATGACTGTACAGTGGTCGCGCGCGACAACACGTCCCAGCAGGAAATATCAGCACCGAAAAAACCTCATGAGGAAAGAACCTCAGATGCAGAATGCAGGTCGCTTAGCGTGCCTTACGGCGCAGCTCCCTGCTTAAGTGAAAACAGCACCGAGTTAACCTTAACTCATGAGCAAGAAAAAGAGCATTACAGCAAGCACAAGAGTAGGGAATCTTCTAGCAACCAACCAATTAGCTTATTGCAGGTTTTGGCTACTATGCAAGACATACCGATTGCTGCTAACCAAAACGATGAAGATACCTCAAAACCGAATGGACAGCAGGAGGAAGAGATACTATCACCTGCTATCATGAACCAAGACACTAGAGCCAGCGAGGAGGTTGAAGTGAATACGGATAAAGCAACACAATTACGGCAAGAAATATTCAAATCATTTAATCCAAGAACCAGTGAGGGCATTATGGAAAACTGTACTTTTACCGAATTAGAGCCAAACAAGCTAGGAATAAGCATACAAGCTGAATTTAGCTTAAACCAAGAAGACAAAGACAAGCTAAAAACATGCATTCGTGCTGTTTACGGAGATGATGTCAAAATGGTTAGCGCTCCTAGCCAAAACAAGCAGGAAGTTCCTCAAGCACAAACCAAAGAAACACCAATCAGGTACGTAAAAACTGAATGGGACGGCATGAAGGAAAAAATAGCTAAATACTTTCCAGAGAACCAATACAACCATGTAATCGGAACATGGCTTGATCATTTAAATTGCTCTTACAGTAATGAGGAAAAAGTAGTCGTGATCGGAAGAGCTTTTTACGTGGATTACATAGCTGATAAATTTGCTAGTGCTATTGAGCAATCAGTAGCACAAACAAGGAAGTCATTGGTATTGCAGTATGAAGGTAATGCTCAAAGACCGATAGAATTTAAGTTTAAACGATAAAACCGAAGGAGAATAAAAATGCGTAATAGTGCAGAGATACAGTTGATAGGTTATGTCTACCAAGATGCAAGATGTCCGAATGAGCAAGATTATCCGAATTGGGTAACGTTCAAACTTTGTGTGAATAAGAAGTACAAAGATAAAAGCGGACAAGAGCAGCAGGATACAAGTTGGTTTGAATGTAAGTCTAGTTCTGAGACAATGTCTAAAAATATTAAACTGTATGTCAAAGACAAGATGGGCTTATTTGTTAGAGGAATACCAAAGGCTAAGGCGTATACTACAAGTAGTGGAACAGCTGAGGCAAACATTGAGGTGCTCGTAACTGAGTTTAATATTCTAACGTCTCCAAAAGACAAGACAGAAAAAGACCAGCAGCCTAACGGAAGATACAAGATAGAAAGCGGGGCAAAGAAAGATATGCCAGAGGTAGAGTTGCCTGATGACGAAATACCATTTTGAGGAGGAAGTATGGAATTAAATTTAGAAGGAATGCCGTATATAAAAAATAAAAAAGTATTTAAAGCTGTTTGTTATGCCAGAGTGCTTACGAGAGAAAAGCGTTTAAATATAGCGTTAGCAATGCATAAAGCAGCTAAATATTATGATGTTAGCATTCATGAAGTTGCGAAGTATATGGGGAAATTTGCTAGTAATAGACGAGACGGAATTGAAAGTGGAAAAGAAGCAAATTTTTAGGAGGGGAAGTTATGAGAAGTATTGATTTCGAAAAAGGAATGTGGTTTGTATCAGAATATAAAGATTACTCTTACGAAGATATAAGAAAAGCATTAAGAAATAATTTAGCTGACCTATATCATTTGCAGGAAGTTTCTGGCCTTTTGTCAGATTTAACTATTCAGACAGAAGATAGAATACAATTTAATGCTTATAAATTGTTGTTAAATGATTTGTTAGATGAGGCTGATGATCTTTTAGTTCAAATAGCTGAACGTTTTTATTAAAAAATTAGGAGGATGACATGACAACATTAGTATTTATGCTGATAGCTACACTAGCACTATTCATTTCTGTAGCTTATATGAATGATAAAGGTGATAAATAAGATGCTTATATGCGTATTAATTTTCATGATGATTTTGTTTGCTATAGTTTTACATTCAGAGTGTACTTGGGATGAGGATGTTTTAGGATGCCGAAAAAATTAGAGCTATTCAATGGAGAGACAATAGCCAGAGCGATTAAATTATTAGAGACTGGTATTACTGTAGATAATGTATGCAAGGCTTTAGGGAAGAGTAGGCAAACTTTTGATGCTAACCTTAAAAAATTGCCAGAGCTTAAGAACGCTTATAAAAGGACTAAGGAGTTAAGAGTGTATAAAGGCGGTTCGCAGAAACCTCCTTCTGAGTCTCAATTGAATGCGAGCGTAAGTAATTTAGGATATAAAGACCCATTGTTAGCGCGAGTAGAATTTAGGCATAAGTTTGAAAAAGAGAAGCGTCAAATAACGCTAAAGAACTTGAAAGACCCTTATTATTAACAAATGATGAAAAAATGGTTATAATATGCCAATAAATAATAGGCAATTAATAGGTATAACGTATTGGAATGAGTCAAAAAAACAAAACTAGTTTTAAGAAAGGCGAAATAAGTAACCCAAACGGACGCCCCAAAGGCTCAATGAACAAGCTAAAAGCCGCTTCATTGAAGTTAAGAGAGATGGCAAGTGAGGATACTGATAAAGCTTATAAGGTATTAATGACAGCACTAGAATCTGGCGAACAATGGGCGCATCAGATATATTTTAAGGAGCTAGTACCATTTAAGAAACAGTGGCTTAATGAAATAAGCGTTGCAGGTGTTCAGAGAACAATAAGCAACGTTGATGATATTGGTGTAATTATAGCCCAGCTTACTAATAAATTACTTGAAGATGAGAATTTACCGAGAGAGGAAATACATAACTTGATTAAGACATTGAACGCCGTGAAGTTAGCTAGTGATTTCGGCAAGTCACCATTCAACCTCTTTGAAAAAGTTCCTAAAGAAAAGATGAGTATTATTGATGAACATATGGCAATTATTAGGGGCATTATGGAGGAGTTTAACTTGCCTAAAATCTAGTTAACTTTTTAACATTTGCTGCAAAAAAGTAGTGACAAATAAGCAACAATTTCCATAAGAAAGCTTATGTAACCGTTTTTGAGTACTTTTTTCTTAACTCTTTTTTTGACGTTTTTGCTATTTTTGGAAAGGTTGGGTTTGGGATATGGCGCAAAACTGAACTAGTTTTATTGTTTTCAAATTATCAATTTTAAGTGGAGTAAACACTTCCCCAAACCCATAACAAACTCTATTTAATATTTTCTGACTTTGCAACTAGTTTTTTCTCATGTTATAATACTCTCATTGCGAGGAAGTAGTTCATGAACATTCAAAATATATCTAACTCAAACATATTTAGAGAATACCACAATCTTGGTACGCTATCATTTTGTTTTTACAAACCATCAGAGAAACAATTAGCTTTTCATAACGCTGGTAATGAAGCAATTGAGCGTTTGTTTTTAGCAGGTAATAGAACAGGTAAAACTTACTGCGGTTGCATTGAGGATGCTATGCATCTAACAGGTAACTATCCATCTTGGTGGGAAGGTCATAGGTATAATCATCCTATTGTCGCTTGGGTAGCCTCTGAGAACTATGAAATCACACGAAACGTTTTACAGTATAAATTATTAGGCGGGTATTCTCATGATGATGGATTTGTTGAAGGTTTAATACATCCAAGTTTAATAGTAAAAAAAGCAATGTTAGCTGGAGTTAATGGTGCTGTTGACTACGTACATGTCAAACATAAAAGCGGCGGAATATCCAGTTTATATTTTAAATCCTACAAACAAGGTAGAGAGAAGTTTCAAGGAGCTAGATGTCATCTAATCCATTTAGATGAAGAAGCTCCGCATGACGTGTTTTTAGAATGTCAAATGAGGTTATCTGATGTTGACGGCAAAGGACAAGGTAAACTTATTTTAACTATGACGCCTTTAAAAGGATATACTCAGTTAATGGCTTATTTCTTAGAATATAGATCGGCAAAACCTCAAGAAGAAAATAATCAAACAAAAACCTTAGCTGAGTTAATGACGGAAGAAGTAATCAAAACTACTCCTGAAATTGTCATGAACGGCAAATATTATATACAAGCAACTTGGGACGATAATCCCTATTTAGCTCAAGAGACTAAAGATAGATTGCGAGCAACACTTAAACCGCATGAGCTTGAGGCTAGAGAAAAAGGCATACCTACTGTAGGCACTGGCCTTGTATATCAAGTTCCTGAAAGTGATTTTGTAATACCAATGAAAGAACTCTTTGAAATACCGAATCATTGGGCAAAAGTATATGGCATGGATGTCGGGTTTTTTGCTCCAACAGCAGTAGTATTCTTAGCAATCGATAGAGATAGAGACATTATATACGTTTACGGAGAGTATTCAGTTAGCGGTTTAACTGCAAGTCAACACGCTGGATATTTATTACCTATGGGCTGTAATTGGATGAATGGAGTATGCGACCCTGCTGTTAATCAAGGTAGCCAAAGAGACGGCATAAGGTTGCTTGACGAATATAAACAAGTAGGAATGAATATAGTACTTGGTAAGTATGCCAAAGAGCTAGCTGTAGATAAAGTACTAGAAAGAATTAGAACGGGAAGGTTTAAGGTGTTTGCAAGTTGTCGTAAGTTCTTAGACGAATGGCGTATGTATTGTAGAGACGAAGAAGGTAAGATCAAGAAAGGTAACGACCATCTCATGAATGCTTTAGAGTTTGTTATGTTAGATGGTTTAAACCTAGCTAAAACAAAAAACACAGTTTCTTATCAACGTAAAGTGGTAATGTTTTAAATGGATAGAAATACAATCAGGATATTTAGTTTTTGCGGTGGCGGTTCTAAAGGTTACGGCTCTAATCGTTTTATGCAAAAGTTCTTGCATCAATGGGGAATACCGCAAGCAGAATTTTGGAAATATGCAGATGTTTGTTGCGGTACTTCTATCGGTGGAATATTAGCTTGCGGATACGCTTATGGCAAAACTCCAGACGAAATGGAAAGCTTCTTTTTACAAAAATCTAAACGCATTTTTACTATTAGAACTGCTACCGATGTAGCTTCTGGTAGCCATAACGCAAGTGAAGATTCAAATAGACCAAATACATTACAAAAAATTGGATTAATAGCCACCAATGACCCTTTTTATAAATCTGCTTATGAAGATTCGAATTATGGGAGTAATATACTACAACAAACGTTAGTTGAAAACTTTGGTACAAACACATTAGCTAATCTTAAAACATATGTAACTATTCCGTCTTTTGAACAAGATATGAGTAGGTATGTTGTATTCTCTAACTTTGACGACCCAGCTTATTTCATAGGTAAAACCGAATCTATCGTAAATGTATGCAGAGCAACAAGTGCTGCGCCTATTTACTTACCAGCTTATAGTTTTAGTGGTCATGATTATATTGATGGTGGTGTATATGCCAACGACCCAATACTAGCTGCTATTAATATCGGCATGAGTGTAAAGCCGAATGCAAACAGAATAGTAATAATAGATGTAGGAACTGGTATCGGTAATATGAGTTTTGACGGCTCTGGTTCACAAACAGGTACGGCTCATGCTGTAGAGGTATTATTTAGTATTATGAATATAGCTATGACTGGAGCGGAAGAGTGGAGTAGATACTATTTAGATTACTTGAGTAGTCGCCTTGCTAAAGATGTATATTATTATAAATTTCAACCAAAATTCCCTCCTGATTTTCCTAATGAAATGGATAATAGTACGGCATCTTGGTTTGCTGATTTAGCTAATTTGATAGATACGCATTATGCTAATGAGAGTGAAAATATATCAAGCATTTTAGCGCATTTAACGGCATGAGCATTTGAAGTGAAATACGATGTTTTATACAATTTTATATCTCCAGTTACTGGTCGAATCAAAGTAGATCAAGGATATATTATTGTCGGTGATAAAGAAAATATAGGAATGCCGTCACCTATATTAATTGATATAAGACAAGACATTATAGATTTAAGAAGGAAGTTAGGAGGCTTTGAAGAGCTAAATAAATTAGATCACAATCGAATATGGATAGGTGACTATAATAATGAACCTGTAGAACAACTTCATATAGGTGTTATCAATCTACCCCCTTTAGCTGAGGCTTTATTCCCAAACCCAATAAGTCCTATTACTGGTGATTTTAGAATACCAAATCCGACATTTGATTACTTATCGCCGTTTGATTGGGTTATGTCAGGACCATTCTTACCTCAAATTTATGCAACTAAATACGATGCGCTCGGTAATCCAGTAGGTACTGATGTGTCGTCTTCTCTAGCAATGACACAAATAAGAGCAGCACAAATAATGAAGCGGTTTGATAATGCTAATTTTATTGTAGGTAGTTCTACTGTAGAATTTGTGTGGGAAAACCCTAAAATGTACCTTATTCCAGAGGAATTGAAGCAGTTATACGGACTTGGTACAACTTATACTTTTACTAAAGCGCAAAGCTTAGGGGCATTAGAAACAGGACTGCTAAAAAATACTGTTAATAATGGAACTGGAACATTATCAAAAGCTATTGCAGGAAAAGATTATATTGATGTAGCAGCTCCTATTCCCAATATGAAACTTGCATTAATTAGACCTGTGCAGCAAGATGCAGAGGGAAACGATATAGCAAAATTATTGGCTAGAGTTGATAGGTTGCCAGAGGAGAATATGGCAAATCTAACATTTATTATGCAACGCCCAAATCCTAATATACCTAATGCACAAGGGTTGTCCGACATAGCTGGTCTTTTAGGCGGTATTTTAAAATGTAATAGTTCGGGAGTAGTTAGTCTTGCCTCAGGCGGAGTAACTCCTTTAGTTGACGACTACGTTACACCTGCAAATTTAGCTGAGGAAAAAACTGAAAGAATAGGTGCAGATAGTGCTATTGAAACAGCTTTAGTTGCATTTGAAGCAGAAATGGAAGCGCAAATTGCAGCTTTAGCAGGAGTACAAGCTTTAAGCGCACTTGCTACTATTTTAGCTTTTATGGGAATTACTGCTGGAGGGACAGCTTATGGTGATTATATTAGAGGGCAACTTCTTAACGTAAAAAATAGTTTTGATTCATCCGATTTAAATGATGAAGGGCATATTGCAGTAGGAGATTTTGAATTTCGTTATCCGTCAGGTTACACTACAGATAATCGCGGTAAAGGTGGGTTATGGTTTGATTCTTACGGAAGAAATCCGAATTTACCATCAGCAGCCTCTAGCTCAGGCCTGCGTTTGTTTGCTTGGGATAGTGGCGGTGATCATCTTGGTTACGACTCCCCACTTGCTCCTCTGCATATTGGAATTTTCGGCTATCAAAATAGGTACAATATAGCTCCTATCCCTAATCCTACACCAATATACAAAGGTTTTATTTTTGAGTCTGATTTTAATAATGATAAAAATTCTGTTGATTACAGATTTCCTGTAAAATTCGGTCTGTATGATGTAAAACGAACTATTAGCACTTTTTTTACTCAAAGATGGGGATGGGATAGTAAAGAAACAATATTCGAGTATGACTATCACAGTTTTAATTTTAGCAAACCAGTGAAGATTTTAGATAAAACAGCGATAAAAATTTCCACTGGAGGAACTTTAGAAAGACCTGTCAATGGAGAACAAGGTATGGTAAGATATAATATAGATATTTAAATTTGCGAGGAAGAAATGGCACAATTATTGAACTCTTTAGGTAAACCAGAATTTCATGACGGAGTAGATTGGTTTGCTTTAGCTAGTGAAAACTGGGTTACAAATCTAATTAATAAAATACCACCATGCTTAGTTGCTACAACCGCTAACCTTCAGTCTGTTTACAATCAAGGGACAGGGGGAGTCGGTGCAACTTTAACTAATACAGGTTCTCAAGCGGCAATTGCTATTGATGGAGTAACTTTAACAGTAGGTAGCAGGATTTTAGTAAAAGATCAAACTAACGATAGTCATAACGGAGTTTATCAGGTTACTAACACTGGTTCATCTACTACAAGCTGGGTATTAACAAGAGTTGTTGATTTTGATTCGGTAGCACAAATGAGCAGAGGGATGTTAATAAAAGTTATTAACGGCACTTTAAACTCTGCATCCGCTTGGATGTTAACCTCAATTATTACCTCTATTGGTACAAGTTCCATTCTATTTGCTAAATTAAATGCGAGTGGTGGAGGTATATTAGGAACAACGGATCAAATTGTAGTTACGTTAGTAAATAATATAGCAACAATTAGTATTGCTCCTAATCCTATTTTACCTGGCACTGGTTCAGTTACTATCCCTAATGGCACTACAGCGCAAAGACCATCTACTCCTACTCTTGGCATGGTAAGATTAAATACTGATTTATAAATGGCTCAACTTGAAATATTTGATGGTACTAATTGGATTCAATTAGCCAGCGGAAATGCTTTAAACTTAACTGGAGCTGTTCTAGGTAGCGGCGTAGGTACAATTCAGACGCTATTAAATACGACTCAAATTATTAATAATAGCTCTACGTTTGATTGGTTTTGGTACAGCCCTAACGATCAGTATATGAGAACAAATTTAATGGCCAATAGCTTGCCAGCTTCAGGCGGTACTTTTACAGAAGATTATCGTAGCGGAGCTAATAATAGCAATTATCGGATGTGGAGGATGATTTATCAGCCAGGGTCTGAAAGTACGCCATCTGGGTACTGTTATCTCCAATATCTGCATAATCAACTCACTCAACCATCTCAATTTTTGAAAGTAACTGCGATTAATGGAGGTTTTACTGCTGAAATTAACGGTGCTATTACTATGGACGGAAGCCATATTAATGGTGTGGGGTATCCTAACGTTGATAATCAAGCAGCAAATAAATTGTACGTTGATACTGTTACATCATCTCTTTTAAATCCAATTAATTCTTTAATCAATTTAGCTGTTTTTGGGTTTGTCACTAAAACAGCATCTAATACTTATGTGTCTAGAAGTTTAGTCGCTGGAAATGGGATTACAATTACTAATAATAATGGCGTGGCAGGTAATCCGACTATTAGTGCTAGCGATAAATCCATACTACACGCAGTTGTTGCTACTGGTTACAGCACTAATCTCCTTGTAAATGACCATTTGAAATTTACACAAAATAGATTTACACGTGGTACAAGTATTATTTTAGACACGTCAACTACATATACATCAACGACAAATGTTGCTTCTTTGGGTAGAATTACCTTAGCAGCTGGAAAAACTTATAGACTTATTGCACAGTTGGCAGTTAGTTTTTCTGCAACAACGGGTGTTTTCTCTACAATGTGGTGGAACGCCGATACTAATACAGGTCTTTCTAATGCTAATACCGTATATGGTAGTTCTGGTACTTCCACTAACTCTGTAGGGTTAGAAACTATACTTTTTGTTACTCCCACAATAGCGACTAGGGTTGAGCTGCGTATTCGAGTTGCAACTTCTGTAAGTCTAATTAGAGGAGCTGACGACACTCAAACTGTTAGTTGGTGTATAGTTGAAGAAGTATAGAGGTAAAAAAGATGGTATAAACAATATTAACATTGAAAAAGTATTAATTAATTTTTATAATAACTATATTAACAATGCGAGGTAGTTATGAACGACAATCAAAATCCTATAGAAATAATCCAACTTTTACCTAAATACGTTCAAGCTTTATATAGCGATAGCGTTCTTTTCTTTTCTGGAGAAGCAACTATTGCAACCGAAGTACGTAAAGAAGCGGTATTAAAGGATATTTCTCTTATAAAAGAGCAGATTGCTGTTTTAGAAAAAATTCTAGGTTAAATATATGGAAAGTACTAACAAAATTGCTCAATATGAGCTCTTATGCGATTCTGCTATCGATTTGGCTAAAATTGATATTATATCTCAGTTTTTAAAAAATATGGCTATTGAGATCATGTCGTTGAAAAATCAAGGTCAAGAACTCCCTACTGAGGATATCAAAAAGTTTGATTGCAAGTATGAGGAGTTCAAAAAAATTATGGACAATATCATCAAGCAAGTTGAATGAATTTTGTATCGCCGATTAGATTATTATTCAAAGATTTAGCTAATAATAAAACTCCGCTATATAGCGCAGATGGCAACGTAGTTATTAAATCAGTTCGTTGTACCAATACCTCTAGCGAAAATATTCGTATTACACTAGAGGTATTAGCATTATTAGAAAGCCCGATACAAGAAGCTTATTTAACTTATAATAGACTGATCTTACCAAATCAAAGCGTTGATTTATTGTCTGTAGTTTGCGGTGATACGGCTGAAGTAGTTGAGCATCGTATGTTAGACGGCGATAATTTAATTTGCTATTCCGATGGTTTTTCGAAACAGTTTTCATGCGTTGTAAGCGGTTATAAAGAAAACGAGATTATTCAATGAAAGAACTTACAATAGGGCAACAAAAAATATTACAAGACCTTAATGATTATTGGGATTACGCAAGAAATAGCGATCTTCGCAAAGCATGGTTAACGCAATATAATGATAATTTAAAACATTATTGTGGTGATCAGTGGAGTCAAGATGTCTTGCAAACTCTTGAAAATATACAGGCTACACCTTATACGGTAAATCGTATAGAGCCGTTAATTAATGCATATGCAAGCTTGCAAATTCAATCTAATAAGAGAATAGGTTATAAAGCCACAACGGACAGCGTTAAACATGAACAGCTAGCCGATTATTTAAGTTATATGGCCCATGTAATACAGACAGCAAATGACTTTCCTTTTTATTCTTCATTAAAATATACTTCTGCGCTGATTGGTGGACTTGGATGGTCACATTTTGGTTATGAAGAAGGAAAGTTTTTTTATGATTACGTAGACCCAAAAGAAGTATACTGGGACCCAGATGATTGTAGTCCACGATTAGAGCAATCAAATTTTATATGTCGCAGTTATTTTGTATCTGTTCCTATCTTAAAAAAGCGTTATTCTAAATACGCAGAACTTTTTGAACAGCTAATAGATAAAGTAAATTATCCAAGCTCCACTGGTATTGATAATTATAACTCCGATACTGATAACGGATTATGGTACAAAGGTAGAACAATTAGAATAGTTGAAGTATATTACAAAGCAGAAGTAGATTATTTCGAAACAACTGCAATCATTCCAAGTGAGAATGAAATACCTTTAGAACAAATATTTTCTACTTTTAGCGAAGAAGTCGCTTATAGTAAAACTCAATCCCAAGAAAATATAAAAGTTAAGAAAGGTACACAAATTTTTAAAGGTGTATTCTGTGAAAATATGCTGTTAGAACATGGGGCAATCCCACAACAAGTACCAAATCAAAAACACTTTCCATTACTCCCTTTATGTCTAAGAAGAGATTACACAGGAATGCCTTATGGAGTTGTAAATAACCTGATTTCTCTATCTAAAGCTTTAAATTATATCTGGACTAAAACCATACACGGAATAGACCAAAAAATATTAATTTCTAGTAATATTAATACTGATATAGAGGCCACGGAAGCAAAATGGGTTGAAAAATTACAGCAAAAAATAGCAGTAATTGTTTCACCTAATCCAGCAGACGCAAAACTATATACACCTGAACAAACACTACCTTATTTCTTTAATCTATTGCAAAGAATAGATGTAGAATTTGAGCAATCTACTTATTTGTTTGATGAGTTAAAGGGTAATCAAACTAACGCTGTAAGCGGTGTAGCAATACAACAAAGAGCAGCAAATTCAGCAAGAGTGCAAAATCCCCTTAATATGGCTTATGACCACTTGTTGCTATCAGAAGGACAATTATTACTAGATACGATAAAAGGTATTAAAGATTTTAAATATACTTTTAATTATTATCAAGACGGACGTAGTGATTTAACCACTATCGATGAAGTTATTTCTACTATTAATTTTGAAGTTTATACCGATGTTGTTCCTAATTTTAATTCCTCTGTAGAAGAAGAAAGGGCAAAATTTGCAGAGTTACTCAATTCTAACAATCCTGGATTTGCTATGTCTTCACCTTTGTTTTTAAAAGAATTAGGCTTAAGAAAATATAACGAATTATCAGAAGAGTACTTAAAGTTACTATCTGGTCAAACACAAACACCACAATTAGAGAGTTAAATATGGAAAATACCACACAAAACAACTTTGATAAATTAGCGAATATTTTTACAAATAATATCAATATAGAAGATATAACAACTCAAGATGAATCCATCCAAGAGGCTGATATTGAAACAGCTAAAAGTGGCAATGATATTAAGCAAGATGAAAAAGATAAAAAGATTGAATCCGATAAAACAGAAGAAACTAAAAAAGTAAGCGGTGAGCTTGAAGATGAAATTAAAAAACTTAAGAAAAGACTAGACGAGTCTCAAACTTGGGGACATAAGAAAAATCTAGCTTATGTTAATGCTAAAAAGAAAGTGGGTGAGTTCTTAAAAAAGCTTAATGAAGATGAAATCTTGACTCCAGACGAATTAAATAATGTACTCTCGTATTTTGATAATGTGGATACTGAAGAAGAAGCTACTAGCTCAAATGAGAAATCAAAGTTTAATAATGTCAAAGAGAAACTTGATAATGAGTTTTCGGTTTTTAAAAAATATGCAAAAGTAGAAAATGCAGAGGATAAGTATAATGCATTCTTCTATTTCTGGCCTATGCTTGGGACTAAAGAGCAAGAAAAGTTATCCGTATATTTTGAAGAGGAAACAGCTGATGTTGCTATTGATCAAATAATGTCCATGGGAGAACAATTGTACAATAATTTATATAAAGGAATTGAAAAGCATGGCGGCATCATAGATTATGTCAAATCTCTAAATGAAAAAAATGATAAACTGCAAACAAAAATTAAGGAATTAGAGAAAAACCTTGACAATACTACAGACACGGTTTACAGTCGCTCTATAAATTCCAAAGTTCAAGAAGAACGCAATAGCAGTACTAAACAGAGTTTAGCTGATATTTGGCGTAATGGTTGAACAGGCGGCATTTCTTCTTGTGTCAAGAGGCATTGCTTGGTTGTAAATAGGCGTTTCGTACTTCCCTATAAGCAACTTCATGCTTTTTCCCTCTAAACTCACCCAGATTTTTCCCGTCCGAATGAATTTGATAAATGAAAATTTATAGCTTGCTATAGATTAACGTTTTTTAATGTTCGGATTTCATTTTGAATCCATTTTTATAGTTTTATTTTTATTAATTATTAATGCGAGGTAATAATTATGGCGATTTTAGATCGTAATAATATTTTTCAGACTCAGTTGTTTGAAAAAAACGTATTAATGCCTTATTTGAAAGAATACAGGAATAATACTCAATTCAGTAAGTTTATGGGCGGTGCTACCTCCATAATTCATAATATTTCACAATCAAAAGGCGAAGGCGATACAATAGTATTTCCTACACGTCAAACGTTTATGCCTGTTGTTAAAAGAGGAGAAGAGCAATTAGCTGGTGATGAAAGCGAAATCACTTATGTAACAGATGAAGTAAGAATCGGTAACATAAGATTTGCAAGTAGAATTACCAATGAGCAATTATTAAGACTTCAAACAAAAGCTATGATTGATAATGATGTTAGAGATGACTTATTATATCAATCATCACTACTCAATACTAAAAGAGTCGTTTCTTCTTTTGGATTAGCGTTTTCACCTACTACTACAAGTGATCGTAGTTTGATTAACTATGACTTCTCATATGCCGATATTGCTGCAAAAATGATTGCTTGCGGTATTGATGCTAATAACGGCGCAGGTGATGCAGTATCAAGTCAGAGGCTAATGTTCGGTCAAGATTTCAGAACTAACGAAGCAACAATCACCGCAGTAGTTGGCGCTGCTAACTTTTCCGTAGCAAATGGTCATACAATGTCTGTAAAACACATTGTACGTTTAGTTAACTTAGCACGTACTGGTGGAAGAACTGCGACTGCTTATAAGGAATCGGCTATCAGACCTTACAAGGTAACTAATCCTCATAATGGTTATGCGGATAATAGATACATTCTATTTATTTCTCCTGAAGCTTATTCTCACATGCGTGATAATGATGCAGATTGGAGGAATCAAGTAATCAGAGGAGTTATTGAAAATCAATATCAACCTTCAACATTATATGGTTCACAATATAAAGGCTCTATAGAAGGCGTAGATGTTATTGTAGTGGACGAGTTTAGTAATTTCGTGACTACAAGCGGTAACGGAGGAACACAAGTTGCATATTCTGCATTATGCGGAGCTTCTGCAATAGGTTTTGCCATGGGTCAAATGCCTACATTTGCTACCGACGAAAGAGACTACGGAATGCACAAAGGTATAGCTCATGTTGAAATCAGTGGACTAAAAGCACTTAAATATCCTTCAAAAGGTAACCCTGCGCTTAAAGGTAAAAATCCGTTATTAGTGGATAACGGCATTATTCACTCATTTGTTAAAATTAGTTAGGAGATTTTTTATGTTAATATCAAATAGATATAGTATTACTACTCCTGCACCAGTTCTTGCTACTAACGATGCTAATGCTACAACTGGTATTACAGGAGCAACTTGGGGTGGATGTAACCCTACTACGGCAGGAGCTACAGGAAATGCAGCTGCTGGTAACGGATTTACTAATATTACGACAGTAAATACTTTTACCGATCAAGTAATAGGTAAGCTTGTACAAGTAAATTTTGCTGGCACATTAACTGCTGGTGTGGATAATTATGTAAGAACTCCGTTAAACAAATTAGGTATAACACTTAATAAAGGCGTATTAGGTGCGGCTTTAATGGGTGTATATGATACCAATGCAACGGAAAACAATAATACTCCAACTCCTTCATGGATTAATGTCGGAGGAGGGCTTGCTTTGATTTCGGTTATTAAAGATGCTTTAGTAGTCAAGATACCTAATGGCAATCAGGCATTATTCCAAAATAAAATAGCAAGTATCTTGTTAATTTATATTTAAACTACAATGAGGAAGGGCGATTTATCGCCCTTTTATTGCCTATGAATGTAACACAACTAATTGATTTAGTAGGACAACTTAGTTTTAGTAGAAGTAATCTCACTGTTAAAGAACGTGAGAATTATTTACGCTATTTAAATTTAGCTAATTTAGAACTTTGGCAAATACTAATAAATAGTAATCAGTTTTTTCAAACAGTTAATCTATATTTAGATAATAACGGCAAAAGTGATTTACCAATATCTTATTATTATATTAAAGCTATATTTGCTGATAAAGCGCAATTACAAAAATGTACTTTAGATAAATTACTAGATATTCCAACTGGACGTTATACAATTTTAAATAATACATTGCAGGTAGGTAGCAATACGAATTTATTAATTGGAACAGACCCAACAGATGGAGTGGCAAAAAAATATGTTACGTTATTAATACTTCCTAAATGTAAACAATTAGTAGAAAATGTAGTTAATCCCAATACTGAAATTGATGTTCCAGTATTTCCAGAACCGCATCATTTATCGCTAGTTCATGGGGCTTTGTATTATCTATATATTAGTGGTAAAGGTTATACCGAGAAAATGAAACATCAACTACTTAGCTGGGAGAATGCTAAGAAAAATTTACAAACTTTTTATGGAGTGTGATTATGTTTCAAGGATACTCCAAGCATGTTAAGTTGCCAGCTCCCCATAAGGGAATGGATTTAACAGTCGATAATAATGTTGAGTTTGCAAAATATATGCAAAATATGTTAGTTAGTGACAATAACACTTGTGCTTTAAGATATGGAACAAGGCTAATTAGTCAATTTCCATTCGACCCAAATAAAATATTTAGAAGCCAAATTGCCGTAATGTCTCATCTTGGTGATAACGGCAAATCAGAAAAAATTGTATATCAAAATTATCTTAGCAATTTGCAGTATGTTAATATTCAAGATAACGTGTTATTAGAAGGAATAATAGGACAGCCGAATATAACTAGAATAATAATAGATACTACGCCGTTAAATGATCAGCAAAAAACTTATTTAAGTAAAGTGATATTTAATGGAGCATATTTTTATGTAAGGCAGGAGTCTTTTTCTGATGGTGCTGATATTAGTAATGTTATAATAGATTTAGCGAATGACAGCATTAGATTCAATATACCTTTTCCGTATGACTTTTTCGATAAAGACTTTTCAGTTGATCCAACTGGGGTAAACAATTTTGCATTATGGCTAGAAAGAGCAGCATTACACAAATTAAATAGCGATGATACATTTAATCTTGTGCCTCTTTTAGATAATTTAGACCCAAATGTAATAATTTCACATATTAACTATCAAGGCAAATTATTAATAGCTAATGGAGTCGACCCTGTATATGTATATGATGGAAATAATATCAGAGAATTAAAGGGTAATGTATCAATTTTAACTAGTGGCAATATAACAAAGAATGGAGCTGTATTAACTTTCAATATACCGCAATTATTTTTAGCTGAAATGCAGGCGTATGTAACTGTTGGAGTCCCTTTAACATTAATGAGTCAACCAGAACGCCAAACGATTAATGTGGCAAATGTACAATATGGAGTTCCAGAAAATAACTTAGTAGCTGTTACGCTTACACTAGTTGCTATTCCACAAGATAATATAAGAACAATACTTTATGAGAAAAACTTACCACATTTTAACTTTTTATCAGTAGCTAACGATAGGTTATGGGCATTAGCTGAAGGTAGAAGTTATAAAAATCAGTTCAGGCCTGCTAGTTTAGCCATGAAGGTGTATTATGCCTCAGAGAGGCAATCGGTAAATGGTTGGTTCAATCAAAGAACTAATGAGGTTGATTTCATAGACTTAGCCAATAATACTTATATGCCAGATAATTTAGAGGTGATTATTCCCTTTCAGGGCAAAGTTCTTTTTATGGGAAGAGAAACTACTCAAGTTTGGTCTGGTGAAGACCCAACGACTTTAGATGATGGTCAAAATATTCAACTTCCTGATTTTAAATGGGAAATGACAGTACCAGTCGGGATATTACAAAAGTCCTTGTACGTAGAAATACCTAATGATTTTGTATTTATGTCTAAGTATGGGGTTATTTCTGTAAGTTCAATTAACAAATATCAACAATTAGCTTTTTCTTATAATTTTTCAAACTCTATAAATCAGCATTTAAAAAGCCAATTAGCATTTATTGAGACTGAACGTGATTATCTGGCTTTGCGTTCTTTTTTATATCCTTATGGGAGGTTTTTTGGTTTTAAATTAAAGTATGATTGTTTTGTTTATCAATTAAATAGCCAAGGTGCATGGACTATATTTAGTGAAAATTTTGCAGATAGTAGAAGTTTTTATTACGACCCAGTAACTCAAGATTTATTCCTTGGAATGGATAACGGATTGTTACTTGCTTATGCTGATAAGGTACAAACTCAAAGTTATGAAGAATACGGCAAAGGTCCTATGATATGGCGTATTCAATATAGCTGGCTTTATCCTGAAACTACTTGGAATAATGAAGCTGTTTTTATTGCGTGTAGAACTTTAGCACCCGTTACAATAAATGTTCAAGCTTATGTTGACTATAACGATTCTGATTATTTTGCAGAAGAAATTAAAGTAGAACAAAGCGGCGGTTTATACGATGTTGATCGTTTTGGTTTTGTTGGTTACGCTTATCGTGATGGAGATTTTCCATATGAAGTAATGAGATTTAGTGGGGACGCCTTCATGATTCTAGTAAACGGTAGAGCATCTAATCAATTTATCTTTGATAAGATCTTTTTAACTGGAGGTACGGTTAATGCCAATTAACCCTTTTAAAAGAATATCAAATTATTTTGACACTGTAGAAAAGATTCAAGCTCATGATGTCGATTCTCAATTTAATTTGATTAGTGATTATATTAATAAAACTGTCAAACCTATATTAGATCAATTATCAAAAGATACAGTCCCAGGTAGTAATAACCCCGCAGATGCTGGCAAATACTACCAAAATGTAGGAGATAGAACAACCAAATGGAGTTTTATTACAAGTGATGTTTTTGTCGATAACACACTAAGCTTACAAAAAATAGATAAAAATAATTCAGGTTCAATTCTTGCCACTAATGCTAATCAGGAACTAACCATAGTTGTACCAACTACAAATGATCAGATATTGACATCTAGGAATAACGACACTCCTATTTGGAAAAAGTTAACAGGCGATAATATTTTAGATCGTGGTATAACTGGGGCAAGCATTGCTTTAAATACAATTACTAATCAAAATTTACCAGCTTATTTATTGCAAACTCAGATAGCAGATAATTCTTTAGTAGCAGCAAAATTTACTCAAAATGTAATTATAACTAATAAATTAGGTAGAGCTATAGATGGTGACGGCTTAACTGTAGAAAAGCTTACTCCAGCACTTGCTACTGATTTTGCTAATTATCTTTGGGAAAATATTATGCCTGATAATTTCCTGCAAACCATGAATAATAATGATTGGAATAGAATTATGAATATTGAAGGAATAAGTGGAACTGATGTAGCAAGACTTGCTCCTTGGATAGCTCTTGATCCATATTCTACTTATGACCCAAATAATCCATATGCGAATAATCCTGAGCCAATATTAGTATATCCTCAATATTTTTTACCTATAGCAAAACTTAACGTTCCAACTCTAGATAACAAAAGACAAGGTTTTAAAAGTGAACATATTGCAGCTAATTCAATAGATGGAAAGAGGCTATGGTATAGGACACAATACGCTTTTACTAGCAATACTATATCGTTTGTAGCTGAAGGGGTTATAGGTCCAGAGCATTTAACACCAGATTTGAGAACTGCATTAGGGTTTTAATTATGTTAAAAGAGTATACAAGAGATACAGCATTTTTTCAGAGTGTAAGAGATCGTAATATTCCTATTACGGCAAAAGAATTAGATTTAGAGTTTAATAACGTTATCAACTATATTAATAAGAAAATAAAACCTCTAGTAGAGACTTTAGCTAACAAACAAATTCCTGGAATAGCTGATAATGCAGGTATGTTCTTACAAAATATAGGTGACGGTACTACTAGGTTTGCACGTGTTGATAGCTCTACTATACCTAATTATTCACTCTCATTACAGAAGTTTGCTAATATTACACCATCTTCTATTGTTTCCTCTGCTAATAATAATATTTTTGTAAGTGTCGGCTCACTTGTAAATAACCAGATTTTAAGTAGCAGACTAGGAAATATTCCAGTATGGAAACTTGCAGGAGCAGAAAATTTTGAAAATAATACAATCCCATCAGGAAAAATTGCTTTAGCCACTTTAACCGCAAATCATTTAGCCCCTGGAATAATAGGTAGACCGCTTGACATTAATTCCGTTGAAACAAGACATATACAAGATGGAATTTTTAGTGCTAATTATCTTCAAGAAAGAATTTTTGATAATACTAGAATTAGTAATGCCTTAATGGGAACAAGAGCAGTAGACCTGATATTTAAAGATAATTCTATTGTCGCAAGGCACATACCAGATAATAGTATAAATTATCAATTAATTACTAATCGGGGTCAGCTTATGCCTCTTAACAAGATACCAAATAATAGCGTAGTTTACCCAGCTACTGGGGATTGGTATTGCTCTGTTATAGTACAACGTCCTGACGGATCATGGCCGCCAGGAAGGAATCCTTTTGATAATAGCACTATTGGTTATCAAGGTGCTTTTATGGCTTACCATATTCAAAACGGAAGCTTTGACATAACTAGAGATACTGCAACAGGGGGAGTTCCTATGGCTAATATAGGAAAACATATGCTATCTCCAGAATTAAGAGCAAGGTTGAGGCAGGGAGGTTTAAATTAGTAATGGATGCTATTACCAGAGATTTAAAATTCTTCAATGATAAATTAGATCAGGTAGATAAAACTATTTACTCTTCTGATTTTGATAATCAGTTTAATCTAATATCAAATTATTTAAATACTAAGCTCAAAGCCGAGATAGATGCATTAATTTCTGGTGCAGCACAAGGAATATTAGGCAGTGAAGGAGCATTTTTAGAAAATGTCGGTGATGGTACTACCAGATGGCAGATGATGAATAATAATGCTATAGCAGATTATTCTATTACCTTAAATAAAATAGTCAAAGCAGCTGCTGGTTCTGTCTTATGCGGTAATAATGCTGGTAATATTACGCCAGTTACTGCTGGGGCTAGTGATAGAGTATTGGTTTCAGGGTATCCGAACATTCCAACTTGGAATAAGTTAACCGATATTAATATTATTCCAGCTAGTATTACTGGTACTCAACTCGGTGAAATTGCACCAGAAAACTTTCAAAATGATGTTTTTACACACAATGTGCTAGATAATTCTATACAAACACAGCATATATTAGATAACAATATTACTAATGCCAAAATAATGAATGGTGTGGTAGACTATAAACACATTGGAGTATTTTATGGTTTAGTTTTAAATCAAAATACCAAAGATAATCTACATGTAGAACATTTCGCCGATGGCAGCATGCCTGTAGAAAAGTTTTTAGACGGAAGTATAGAATTTGGGAGATCGTTTTATGAGCCTTTATCTTATTATCCTTATCGCGAGTTTACTCCCGCTCCTATTCTTGCTCGTCATGTAGCTAATGGGTCAATTACTGATGCACATTTAGTGCCGTATAATCCTGAGCAGGAGGCATGGTTTTGTGTAGGAGGGATAGATGCAGCTAATTGGAGGTTCGGTGAAAAGCTTACAGGCGATAAGATTATGCCTGACAAATTAAGTAAAGGGTGGTTTACTCCAGATGTGCAGCAAGCAATGACTAATTTAGGTGGGTAATAATTGTTAGAACTTGTTCGAAATGAAAAAGTAGAAGGTTATATTTTTTCTTTTGTCATTAAAAATGGCGATGAACATGTCGGTGATATCATAGTTGTGCCTCATCCGAAAGACCCAAAAGGTGGACAAGTACATTTAGAAATAGTAGAAAAATGGCGTTGTAGGTGGTTAACCAAAAAGCTTGCAGGTGACATATATTTTAGTATTACAGATACAGCAAGAGATGAATATAATTTAAATATATTATATAGCACCTTAATTCATAAGAATAGTCGTAGATTACTTGAATTTTTTGGTTTTGAAGAGTATTATAAAGAAATACCTAATAAATATTATTATATGGACTTGCGAGGAGGTTCAGCATGGGAGTACCAGCAATGATAGCAGGGGCAGTAGCCTCAGCAGCAATTGGGGCTTTTGCCTCATCGTCATCAGATGACCCCCCAGAAATTAGAACATCGGCACCAGAATCACAGCAAATTGCCAATAAAATACCACCGATTAATTTTGCTAAGATTATGGATTCATTAACTGGTGATAACTTAGAAATCATCAGAGGAACAGATGGGAAAGTTGCGTTAACATTCGGTAATAATTCAGGAAGAATTGATCTAGAAAGGCCTGTAGATGCAGGAAACGTTAACGTAAATTTACCAGCCGTGCGTCAAATCAGAGGTCGCAACATTGATGAAAGAGCAGTAGAGGTTATAGCACTTAGTCAAGCAATGACACGCCTTGGTACTGCTATAGAGCAAATGGAAAGAACTAGTCCATATTTAATTGCTGAAAATCAAGACCTAATTAATTCATATAGAACCGCTGTGCAAGGGGCTTTAGATAGAGGCTTTGATTTTAGACAACAAGCAATAGATCAAAAACTTACTAAAATGGGATTGATAAATAGTTCCACCGCATTTGGTGTACAAGTAGCACTAGCAAGAGAAAAGGCTAACGCTTATGCCGAAGCAGAATTAAAACAAGCCGAACTTGCTCAAGGGTTAAAACAGCAATCAATTGCCAATTTACATCAACGTAGCGACCAAATAGGTAAAAATGCAGCTATAGAACTTAATAGGTTCGGTACTGAAACATCTAATCAATTGCAGGTAAGAGCACAAGATATGCAAGCAGACTTAGATGTTCAAAGACTAGAACAACAAAAAGCAGCAGCACAAGCAGCTTTAAGTTTACAAGCTAATCAACAACGTATTGATACGGAATTTGGGAACAAACAAGTTACAGAAGGCAGAAGAAGAAATATGTTGGCTGTTGGTACAGAATTGTTTAATCAGGGAACTTCGCATGCTATAGGAGCGAGAAGCGTAGAGAATGACGCAATAGTAAATAATAATATACTTGAATTAAAACGTTATGGTCTTGAAGCAAATCCTTGGGGAGAGATGGGTGCTAAATTTAGTACTAACCTATTAGGCAGTTTGGGGACTAATTTAGGTAATAGTATGTTTAATCCTACAGAGCAGAAAGGAGGAAAAATAAAACCAATACCAATGCTACCTCCTGTAAATGGTTTTACAATCTAGTTAAGGTATCAAAATATGACCAAAATGAGAGATAATTTTAGCAATCCAAATCCATTTTTAAGCCAAGTAAAAAACTATCAGGAACTTGTCAATCAACCTCACTGGGCAGAACCTTTAGCTGATTCCTTTAAACAGTCTAGCAATCAGCCAGCTAATGGACCAAAGCAAAGAATGGCTAATGCTATGATGGGAGGTTTTGCTTCTGGTATTCAAGGTGCTGTAAATAAAGAAAGACAAGACAGGTTATCGCCTATATTAGAACAAGCTGGGCAAATTACTGCACAAGCTGCTAAAATAGAGGCTCAAATGCAACAAGATCAGCAAAGAGTTATTACTGGCACTAAATTCGTTAGAGATAATATTACACGCTTAATGGCGTTAGGCGAGGGTAGTATGGCACAAGATTCTATCGGCACTCAAGGAGTTGCAAGAGAATTAGGGCGAGAATATCAGAAAGCATTTGGTTTAAACCTTGGCGAATTTGATCATTATGACGCAAGTAGCAGAAGAATATATTATGCAAAAGACGGAGCTGTTATCGGTTACAGTATACCAGACACCTTAAGAGAATATGCTACTTATGCTTTTGGTGAGCAAGCCCCTTATGTTATGAGAACCCTTGACCCATATTCTAAGAATTTATGGGAAAATACTCAAGCATTGCAACAAGCGGAACTAGATCAAAAACGCTCTACAGCTAACGTAAATAATGCGCACGCTGGTTTGTATAATGCTCAGACGGATGAAACAAAATATAAGATGGAAAATCCAGAACAACCATATAATAAGGAAGTCGCAAATCATACTTTAAATTACATTAAAGAACAAAGAGAACGTAAGATAAATGCTGAAGCTTTAGTAACTACTCTTAATGACTTAGAAGGTATGATAAAAGATGCTAATAAGAAAGGACAGGCTGGTAGTGCGTTAAAAGCAAGTAGCCGTAGATTATGGGGAAAATATATTAGTGGAGATAACGAGTCCGTTACCTTGGCAGACATGGCAAAATCGGCTTATTTTGCTCGTGTTAAAGAAGCTGGGGGGTCAAATCCATCTACAACAGAATTCTTATCAGTTTTAGAAACTGTACCAAACGTTGATAAAAATCCACAAGCCGCACTAAAGAGACTTGCATTTGATAGAGAACAAGCTTTAAAACTTATGTATCGCTATAAAAAAACTGAAGAAGGATTAAGAAAAAGTAACTATCAAACTTCTCCTGATGATGAATCAGTTTTTAAACATGATGAAGAAGAATATAAAACATTTTCTAAGCAATATTATAAACCTAAAGTAACAATACAAGCTCCAGATGGAACAATAGCCTCGGTATCTGAAGATCATGTTGATGAATTAGTCAAAAAAGGTGGAAAGGTAATAAATGAGTAAGGGTAATTTTTGGGAAGGCACTGACGCAGAGATTATTTTACCTCTTCAAATTAATAAAAATGTCATCGCATCAGAATTAAAGCATGAGATGCATTCTAATTCATCTAATTTTTGGGATGGAACCGATGCAGAAATTATACCATCCCCACAACAAACACCACAAAAAGACTATAGCATAGGCAACAGAGTTGCTTCTGCTGGTAAGGCTATTACTGCAGGAGCTGTTGGAGCAATTCCAGATACCGCTGCATTAGCGTATAATATTCCTGTTGTTCTTCATAATGCACTAGCTAGGCATAACCAGAATTTACCTGATGAAGTAAAAAAAGCTTATGAGGAATTAGTTGCTTATAATCCTGATTATGCTAGTTATCTAAACACGACAGAACTTCCGACTATACCTTCTGCTACTGAAGCAATAGACAAAGGAATAGATAGTGCTACTGGTGGATATACGGAAACACCAGAAGATCAAAAGCATATAAACGAAGGTTTAAAGTTTGGAGCATCGTTTGCTACTGGTGGCGGAATAGCCAAAACGACTCAAGGCGGTTTAGCTAAAGTTGGCAATTTTATGGGTAATTTAGAGAAAAGCCAAATAGCAGGAGCGAGCGCCGCTGGTGCAACTACTTCGTATTTAGCTGATCAAGGAGCATCTGTGCCAGAAAGTATAGGGGGTGGTATTAGTGCGCAGTTACTTACAACCTTAGGAGCTAAAAAGGCTCCAAAATTAGTAGGTTTTAATAAAAATAATATAGATGTTAAGCTTGCAACAGCTACAAAAGATTTAGACGTTCCGTTAGAAAACTCTATGATAAACAAGAGTAAAGCTATAGTAATATCTGATAAATTCTTAAATAGAATTCCAATTATTGGTAATAATGTCGAAAAAAGAAATGCTACAATAGCAACAAAAGTAGTAGAAGAACTAGACAAAGCTTACGACAGTATAATTCCTAAGGGAGAGTTGCTTGAAATAGAAAAAAGGATTAGTGCTATGCACGATATAGCAAGAAACAACATCCCTAAAGATGCTCAAGTAGTTCCTAATCATACGTTAAAAATAATAAATGAAATTAGAAATGACACACATGCTCCAGCTTTATCAGGTGATTTTAGCAAATTAAATTCTACTATAAATTCAATACAAAATAACTTTGCTCCAAGTGGTATTAAAAATATTCCGTCAAATATCAAATCATTAATAAACCAGAAAGAGAATTTAGGTAATATGATACATGATGGTACATTTAAGAGCGATAAGGGTAAGTTTTTGGCAAATCAATTAAATAATGCTATTAAGGACGATATTGCAGCTTATGGCAAAACCAGTCCAGAATGGTACCAATATTATACTAAAGCAAACGAGTTAGATCATAAATTTAAAAATCGACAAAGATTAGAAAAGCTATTTGGAAATGTTATAGATGATTCCACTAATGCGTTATCTTACAAGAATTTATCAAAAGTTATTCATAATAAAGATACAAAGGAAGAATTAAAACGTCTAGTGCAACCAGAAGTGTTTGATAGACTAGAGAAACTTGGCACAATAGCTAGAGCAATAACAATAAAAAATAAGAACAACAAAGCTCAATCTAGTAAATTTGCAGCAGTGCAGTCTACTGCCAAAATAGTTGCTACAATAACTGGGATAGGCGGAGCAGGAATTGTTGCGCCTACTGTAACAGCTGCAACAGTATTAGCCTCGTTACCAATAGCACGTATGTTAAGTGATAGAAAAATGCTAGATTATACAATAAATTTTGCTACAAGCCCAACTTCTTCAAATGCTATTTCATTTAACAGAAGGATGAAAGCGATCACAGGATATACACCAGTAACTTTGTTACGTGAAGTTCAATCCCAAGAGCAGGAGAAACAGAGCAAGGGAACAACAATAGTCATCGACGGCTCAACTGTTGGATATAAAGTGCCATCAGAAGAAAACAAGCAAAGACCTAAGGCTAAGGCTTTAAAACAGATATTGAATAGCCCAGCAGTAAAAGGATATGATAAGTTGATCGGTCTTCCTAGAGAGGATTATAACGATTAGCCAGAAAAAAGTATGATACTGAATAACATAAGTATTTTGTCTTCTAAGCTAATAAACTCACTACGAGTTAGAGAATCTTGGATGGTAGGTATAAGAACTGTCTGTATAATAAACATATAACAAATCATTTTCCAATTTATCTTTTTCCCTATTAGCTTACGCAGCAGCACGTAGGCGTATATTAGGATTAAGAACTTCAAAAAAGGAGACATCGCTATACTGTAAGTGTTATAGCGATCGTGCTTATTATAACCCGATTGTGTTAATTTTTGAAGTAATAGCTTTTGGTGACTTAATTACGTGTACGATTATAGTAAAGTGTACACCAACTATTAAATATAGAGAGAGCTAATAATAAGAGAATCAGTATTATACTTCCATAATTCAAACTATTGATAGAATGTGATACTTGTAAAATAATGTCGCTGAGAATTCCATAATTTTTTATAAAAGAAATCCAGAATGCTATACATAGACCAATAAAAACTGAACAATAAAAGATACGATATATTGCCCATAAAATGACTTCTAAATTATACAAAATATTGATAGCTCGGTTTGTGATAGTTGTTGGGTTATCTTTATTCATATAATCAATTTAATTTTAAAGCTTTTATACGCATGTAAGTAGCTTGAATAGATACTGCAAAATATTCAGCAAGAGTATTAACATCTAAATTATTATATTGCTTAGTAAACTCTGCTTGAGGCATTAATAATTCAGCTGCGAATTCATCAGCTTCTATTTCCTTATCTCTAATTACAAAAGACCTAGTGCTTCTTTCTAATATTGTTCCTACAGAATTTAAAAACTCTTGATGTAAGCAGTAATGTCCTAACTCATGTGCAATAGTGAAACGTCTACGAGATTCAGAGTGTCTTAAATTTGCCTCAATACAATAAATTCCATTACTTAAGTAAATTCTACCGCTTAAATCATCGCTTGCTGGAATATAAGAAAGATATATACCTAATTTTTGACAAATTTTATCTAGCGGTACAGGGTAAGAGTTGTTTAGATCGATTAATGCGCTACAGCTTTTATTATGTATAAGTTTTTCTAAGCTTTGATTAGTCATAATAAACACCATTTAATCATAATATAGCATAATATTATTGCTCTAAAATAGCAAATTATATATAATGCTTACTTAGCGAGGAAGATTAGAGAGTTCTTTTTGGAATAATATTCTTAAACCTATTCCTCGCATAAGACATTAAGTGCGAGGTTATATGTCAAACATAATTCAGATCATTAAAGACCTAGTCTGGAACAAGTCATTTTTAATTGGTGTTGTTTTGGCAGTAGGTATGTTTTCTCATTACATATTCGGTAACGACAATTTAGCCGAACAAATGGCTGAAATGTTCATTGAAAAAACAACAGGTCAGCAAATAGACTTTACGCCAGAAGAGGGGAAGTAGCTATGTCTGATCAAGTTTTTAACGTAATAATAGATCAGACTTTAGCTCATGAAGGAGAATACTCAAATAACCCAAATGACACTGGCGGAGAGACTAAATATGGTATTTCTAAAAGAAGTTATCCTAATGTTGATATCAAGAATTTAACACTAGAAGAAGCTAAAGCTATTTACAAAAGAGACTTCTGGGATAATCAAAGATACTCCTCAATTGAAGATATACCGCTTGCGTCTAAGGTATTTGACTTAGGCGTAAATATTGGAACTAAAAACGCTGTTATTTTATTACAAAGAGCATTAAAAGCTAATGGTTTTAAGAACTTAAGTGATGACGGAATATTTGGAGAGAGCACTAAGTTTGCTTTAGAAAACTCCGATCCTAAAAGAGTGCTAATAGCTCTTAGAAGTGAGGCTGCTGGTTATTACAGAAGATTAGCAGCGTCTAATAGTTCTCAAAGCGTATTCTTAAAAGGTTGGTTAAATAGAGCATATGCTTAGACATAAATTTAAGGCTAAACCTTGTGAGTATGACGATATTAAATTTGCCTCTAAGAAAGAAGCAAAACGCTATTTAGAACTACAGTCATTAAAAACACTAGGTGAGGTTGTGTTTTTCTTGAGGCAAACGCCTTTTCATTTAACTGGCGGAGTAAAATATGTATGCGACTATTTGGTATTCTGGAAAAACGGCGAAGTTACTATAGAAGACGTCAAAGGCATGCGCACCGATATGTATAAATTAAAAAAGAAACAAGTTGAAATATTATATCCAATAACAATAACAGAAATTTAAATATGAAAAAATATATTATAACTTTATTAAGTTGCTTGATGTGTTTAACTACTAAGGTATATGCTCATGAAGGTGTATATCTTAAAACCTCTATAGGTTTAAATTATATACCAAAGCAAAATATAAAAGATAATCAATTAGTAGGTAACCTTACGTTAAAGCAAAAGTTTCCAGTAATCGGTCTTGGAATTGGATATCAAACCGAGGACTTATGGCGAGTAGAAATGGCGTTAGATTATTATTTTTTGTTTACACAAACCGAGAAATCAATGATAGACGATTTAAATTATAACGTTAATATCAACACTAAGATTAGTGACTTGATGATTAATATCTATAAAGGTTTTGAGTTATCCGATAAGACGAGTGTGTTTTTTGGTGGCGGCGTAGGAGTTTCATCAATACAAGATGATGCTACTGGATATTTTAAATTTGATGACGAAAGTTATCAAGTTCTTGAGCCGACTAAAGGAAAACATGTTTATAGATATGCTTATAAACTCACATGCGGTATTGATTACGAATTAAAAGAGTCTATCACTGGTGAGATATCTTATAATTTTTACAAGTTAGGCAAAAATAAGTCTCATCTCAATATTATTCAACATAGTTTTAATAATCATAATTTAACTTTAGGTGTTAGGTTCGGTTTATGAAATTAACGCAAGATCAAATAAATCTACATAAAGCTAAGATGCAAGAACCGATTATCTTGCGAGAGCAAATTGCGTCTTTGCAAAATCTATTAGCTAGTAAAGATAACGAAATATTGGCTTTAAGAAATGAATTAAACCAAAAGAACACTTACTTAAGTCAAAAAGATAGCCAACTTAATTCATTAAGTTCTCAAAACTCATATTCGATTGTGGAAAAAGATAAAGAAATAGAAAGATTAAAAGTTCAAAAAGATAATGAGTTATTACAATTTAAAGCTGAGAAGGATAATGAAATAACACAATTAAAGGCACAAATAGAAATATATAAAAATTCTGCGTTAAATATACAGAAAGAGTTATCTCAAAAGGACTTTCTAATTGAGTTTATGTCTAAAAATATTGATGAGTTAAAGACTGAGAAAAATGAATTAAAAGAAGAGAATAAAGTTATTAAGAAAGAGCTTGTTTTTGTAAAAAGCATATCTAAGGGGAATATAAATTTAAGTGAAAAATCTGTTGTTATATCTGAGTATTTTGAACAAAAAGATTCTGAATTAGTAGAATCCAAAGTATCAGGAGATAGTTTTAGCGTTTTAGAGGACCAAAATGATTAGTTGGTTACTTTTAAACCTCAAAGAAATTGGTGTACTAACATTTGGTATATTCAGTTTTTTACTTTTACGTTCTAATCGGCACTTAAAAGAACAAAATGAGATCTTGGATGGGCGACTACAAGTCACCGAAAAAATAATAGATATTCAAAGAAAGGTAATAGATGTTACAGAAAATACTAAGCCTAGTGATTTTGACGGCAATATTAAGCGGATGCAAGACGACAAACTCTAATATTACAAAAATAGCATTACCAGAGTTTCCTATAGCAGGTAAGGCGGTTGCTCAAGAGTTAAGTACTCGTAATTGTAGTAAAGAACAATGCCCCAATCTTAATAACTGGCTTAATGAAATATACTTATTCAAATTAAAATATGAAATATATAGACAAGGTTTAAAATGAAGTATCTAGCAATAGGATTGTTTGCGTTTCAAATAATATTAACTTTTATCATTATTAAAACTATAGAAAAGCATTCAGTACACCCAATCTATGGGAATTATAAAAAACACGATTCAAAAGGAAGAACTTGCGAACCATGGGATAGTTGCAAATGAAAGTTAGTGATATTGATGTTAATAACAATTCTTTTGTAGAATATAAGTCGCGTTTCCGTTCCTTGAGTTGCGGTGATATACCAAACAATAAATCTAATGAAGAAGAGAAATTTACAAACGAAATTGTTCCAATTAATAGTCTTTTATCCGAACATTCAATTGCTTTGCTTAGTCAACACGAAGATATAGTACACAAACCAAAAATTAATAAATTATTGCTAGCAGGTACGGCATTATGCGGCATAGGAACTGGCTGCGCTATGATGCCTATTTTTAATTATGAATTACGTAATCTAGAAAACTTTGGTATAGACGTTCATCAATCAGAAGCTTTTTTCATAGCATCTACTATAAATACTTTAATGATGATTACTGCGCAATGCACGATCGAATTATATCATTATTTTAATAATAAACACGATATTGGTCACTTTGACTCTACTCAAAATAAATGTTTACAGATAACAAAAGTCGGCTCTGTCGTGAGTAGTTTATTACCTGTTGTTTTATTATGGAATATTGAAATTAATGATCAGAAGGTATCTGAATCGCATGGTTTTGATGAATTTATGCAATGGGCTACTTTTACTATGATTCCGTTACTTATTTTTAAAATAGTAGAAATATACGAAGCAATGACAAAGGTAATTGGAGGAGCTTATAAAGACATTAATTTAAATAGTATAGGTAGTAAGTTAATAACTTACGGCACAACTGCGTTATCAACTATTGCTAGAGGAATTTCATATTCCGCTGCTACAGAAGAATTAGCAAAAAATATAGGCTTTGAAGAAGAAACAGCAAAAACAATAGGTATAGTTATAGGTGGAGTATTGGGTTCAGTAATACCTGCTATTACCGAACATAATACTATGAAATCAATGTTTAAACCCCAAGAATATCAACTGACAAAAACAGATATAGCTATAGGCACTCTTGCTTCACTTGAGGGAGCATGGTTTGCCCTACCAACTGTATCAGTAGGTCTAAAGGCTACTTCAAATTGGAATCTTTTACTAAGATTTGGGCTTTTTACACCATACTTTGTTAATAAAGCAGTTTCTGAAGCAAATAATATATACAACACATATAAGATAACAAAACCAAATATAAATATTTAGCTTAAGCGAGGTAAGTTATGAAGCGTTTGATAGAATTATTTACAACTATTAGTAAACACCAGTCATTTTTAAAGAACATTATAATATTACTGATACTCAGTAGACTTATGTTTTTAGAAGACAATCAACTAGCACTTATTGCTGAAATAGTTGCTAGCCTTGCAGTTATAGCCGTAGGTAGCACTAAAAATGAAGAGAGCTAAGGCTTACTCTTCTTGAGGATCAAAAGTATCTTCTGGGTATAACTTGATTACTTTATACAAAACAGGTTTATCTGAAATATATGCCACTTCTACATCAACCATATAACCTAAATCCTGCCAGTTCTTATTAGAAAATATGCTATTCGAAGAAGTAGCGAATATTCTGTCTCTTTCGCTTTCAAATACTACTTTTCTAGGTTTTTTGTCAATTGCTTCAATTATTACTTTGCCGCTATTATTATCATGTTTCTCATTAAAAATAGCACTAGCCCAAGACATTAAAACTTTAGAATGGTATCTCGGTTTTTCTTCCAATTCTACAGAGTTTTTGTTCAAACTGTTTTGTATCGCATTAGCTTTAGTTGAGTCAATGTTAATTATATTTACTATATGATTATTATCGCCTTTAACATCTATGATTATTTGACCACCATGGTCATTAGCCGTAGGGTTTATTATATCGGCTAGTTCAGTTAAGTCTTTTTTACTAAACTTATATTTATTCTCTTTTATTGTTCCTAAAAAATAATTATAACAATCGGTTAAATAAGTACCGAATTCTATTACAGAATTCGCTTGATTTATCGTTTCTGCAATGACTGGCATTAACTCAGCGTATATAGAGCCGCTTTCTAATTTTGATATGTATAATTTTCTTTGTTTTTTATCGTAATCAAACTTATCACTTTTTTTTAAAAAGTTGTCATATTGATTACCAAGAGCGTTTAAGGAAGCGGTAAGCTGATTTAGCTCAATAGGTTCATTATTACTAAATTTAATAGTCAGTCTCATATCGCTTTCACACAAATTAAATATAGAATTTGAGCTGATGTTATCCAGACCTACCCAAAATGTACAGCTTTATTTGCAATTTTAATCTAAATGAATATAATCGAATAGTTACCTAGTGACTATAGTAATAAACGTTATATAAAATAGAAGTTGCGGACTCGGGGGCAGTACCCGACGCCTCCACCAGTTAAGTTATTTATGGGGGCGACATAGGATCGACGTGCTTAATAAAGGTATAATTTTTACTCGGGATGATACCTCTGAATTGGATCAAAGAAAGTAAATGCAAACGATAATAATCGTCTTTTGGCTGTTGCTTGAAATAAGTAAATAGCCATGGGGTTTAGGCTTACCTAGCAACAGAACAAGCCTACTTTCTCTAATCACCGTAAACTATATCCATACTATAGTACATTTTATATAATTCTAGCTCTTTTTCTAGGCAAGGCTTGAGTTTTTTCTCGAACCATTTGCTAAACTGATCAATAAAAACAGCCCATATCGTACTAGGCGGAGATGATAAATCCTTATCGTTGTTTAATATATCTTTTAACTCTATTAGTGCTTTTGCGATGGACTCTTCATTGGTAAAACCAAAATAGCCTTTTAAATAACCAGTAATTTCATTGTCTTGAACGTTGTCGTTAGCTTTAAAAATTATATCTTTAATCGCTATAACGTTAAAGTGATCTGGCTTGTTAAGAACAAGAAAACAACTAGGAAGATCGTACTCAGCTTCGTTAATTTGTACTACTATACTTTCTTCTAAGCTTGTTAAATGCGTTCTGTTATCCCTAGTAGATTTGATACTCCAACTTGCTACCTTAAAAATATATCGCTTCATATTATTTACTCGTTATAGGTAAAATACATTTTATGTAATTCCAACTCTTTATCTAAGCAAGGTTTTAAATTACTGTTAAACCACTTAGAAAAACTAATATGAAATTCTTGCCATCTAGAATCAAATTTATCTATAGAACACTCTTGTCCATTAAATTTTTTCTTTAATCCTTCTATAGCTTGCGCAATATCTCTATCTTCCGAAAAGCCAAAAAAGCCTTTCAGGTAACCTTTTGTTTCTAAATCTTGAGCCGAAGCACCAATTTGAAAAGCCATATCGTTAATTATAATCAAATCTGCGGTTTTATCAAAGCTCAAAGAAAAATAGAAATCGATTGTCTTAAATTTTATACGAGATACTTTTATCGTAAGTTTTTCATCCATATTAGGCAAATATGACTCAATTTTTCTACAAGTAACTTTAAAACTATATTCTTCACTCATTTTATCCTCCTATTTAATGTACGTACTTCTCGTTAATATATTTAATACATAACTCTACTTGAGCTTCGTCTAACTCGTATATACTCTCAACTCCAGCCTTATCACACCATTTTTTAACAGTTTCAGCAGGTATGTTGTAAGTCAATACTAGCTCAGAAAGCTTGTTAGCACATTCCGATGTATCTGTCTCTTTAATGTTTACAACATTCTCATCTGAATTGACAATTAAATCGTCTAACTTTGAACTTAAGACTTGAGCCCTTGGCGTTACGTCCACCTTAACACCCTCAACTGGATAGTCCTGAGCTTCTTCAATGGTAATTAACCCTTTAAGAGCATCTGCAAACTTATCCCTAAGTGCAAAGCCTCTAGCTCTCATCTGCATCATCCTTTTTGGGTACTGACTCCAGGGGCCGCTCTTGCCCCATAACTCAGCTTTTTTAGCGTCTTCTACGCTAAAACTAACTGTATGCTCACTTTGGTTCTTACGTTTTACACTGCAAAAAGCCGTATTTGTCTTCTCGTCAAACCATTCCTTGATATTTTCAAATGACTGGTGAGCCTGCACAAGAGCTATTGCCGAATCGCCATATACGGAAGGTTTGCCATTGATAACCACTATACTCTGTAATGCTTGTATAGGCTGTAAACCAAGTTCAGCTCCCATTTGTACGGCAACTATAATATCACTAGGCTTTCCTTGGTAACTTTTTGGTATTATAGCACTACTTGCTATAAGCTTGGCATATTCCATAGCCTCAGTTAAGTTGCGAGGCGTTAATAATGTTGATCTTACTGCGATATTACTCATAGTTTTCCTCCTTATTTCACTAAAAATACTCTTGATGATTTACTGTAATTAGCATACTGAAGATACAAGTCTTTACATTCGTCCTTGAACCTTTTTAGGTCTATACCCGCTCTTGGACTTGTATTCTTCCATGTAGACAATACGTTTCCGTTCTCATCTACCAAAATGTCATAGTCTTGCATATATTCTTGTATATTTTTTTTAAGAACCTCTAGGGTTTTTTCTAGGGCACTTTTTTCTTCGTTCATCATTTTAAACCTATTTAGTTTATCTATTATTTCTTCTGTAGCTTTTAATTCTTTGCCGTTACCTCTGGGGTATAAGCTAAATACGTCATGTGCATTGGTTGCTACTGGAGGAATATTTTTTTGTACATTGTGTATCCAGAAGTTTATCCCTATAGCTATTAACTTGTCTTCAAACTCCTTGTTTTTAGTATAAGTATATACACGAAAGTCCTGACCGCCTATTAATACAGCTATATCTACCTTTGGGACTCTCGTAATAGCACTATACCAAGCCACTTGACATAAGTAGCTATCAGGTATCTGGTCAGTTCCTTCCTCACCCCATTGGTCAGCCATTCTGTAACCAGCAGTCTTACACTCTAAAACGTATTCACCCCTGTTAACAAAAGCATCGATATTAGCTCCTAAAAACTCGTATTCAGAGTGAAATATAGTGTGTATAGGTTTCTCAACTTCAACACCCATTCGACTTGCATATTCCTTAACAAGCAAGTCTTCTAACAAAGTACCCCACTTAGCTGCCTCATTAGTAGTTTCCTCTACAGTATCCGAAGTCTTGTCTAGGAACACGTCAACAGCCGTCTTATACTTGTTCAAGCCCACAATAGCCGCTATATCGCTACCGCCTATATAGTTTTTACGCTTCTTTAACCATTCTTGTTTATTTTCCATATCTATAAACCTATATTTCTAGTTTTCTATATTTCTAGCTATTACCTTTTCAGCATTCTTGTTAGCAATTGTAATATCTTCTTGCTGCAAAGACTGTAATACTATCCCTATTAAAAAGATCATCCCAATAAGAAACCAAAACGCAACTCCTGTAATTATTATGTCTAGCCATTTTATCATAACTAACACCCCCTGGTTGCATAGTAATAACCGAAAGAATGACACCTTTCTTGCGCCCCCTGTCTTTGGTAATATTCTATTTCTTGCTGTAAAGCCACAGGGTCATATTCGGATAAGTCCCAGTCTATTCCGTACTCTTTAGCTTCTTCTAGTAACGTTTCATATTCGCATACGATGTCGCTAAGATCAGACCACGCCCAGTCTTTACAGTTAAAAGGAATGTTCAAAGCCTTAGCCCTCTCTACAAGTTCTTCCCTGTAAAGATCGCCAATAGTTTTTAATTGAGATATATCGTAAGGCATCTCTTCCTCGCATTTGTTAATGCTAATATTACCACATTCGCTATTATTTAAAAAGCAATTCAATTTATTTTCCTCTAGCTTTTCTTCTAACTTCTTTGTACTATCAACTTGCATGGTTACCCTCCATGTTTACTAAATGTTATTTCATCTTTTCGGGATGTCGTACGATCGCTAAATTATACGACACCCCTTAGTACCTAAACGAAGAAGAGTCTCAAGCAATTTGAGGCTCTTTTTTGTTGCCTCCGTCTAAGTACATAATGGGAGTATAATAGGGGAAAAAGAAGGTGTCAAGAAAATTATTTAAATTTTATTCAAAATAATAATATACACATTTCTATTTTTATATATTTCTAGATTTATAGAAATATAGTTATTATATGTGCTATAGAGTAGGGATACACATACATCTTCACGTCTTTAAAATAACCCAAGGGGTGTATCATTAAAGGGTTGGAGGAGGGAGTAAAGAAAAGGCGTTTGCAACAACTAAAGCTTCATGTTAAGATACAGAAATACAATATTTAAGATATATTATGGCAATAACAGCATTTGAAGCAGCTAAGAAGATGTGCGACATTAGTAATTGGAGTATTACTAATTTAAGGTTGCAGAAGCTGCTATATCTAGCTCACAAGAATCATATACAAACATATAATAAACCTCTTATTACAAGAAATTTTGAGGCTTGGAAATATGGCCCTGTACTTCCTGTTGTATACGAAAGATGTAAGGTTTTTTATACACGCCCTGTGCTTGATACATTTTATGGAGTACCATTAATAGATGGTAATGAAGAAGCAGATTCCATAAAAGATACTTTTCAACAATATAGAAGTACAACAACTCAAGAATTGGTAAATATTACCCATCTAGAAAACGGAGCTTGGGATAGAACAATTAACGAGTTTGGTTTATACGCGCCGATTAAAAATGAATATATAAATCTTTATGACAAATAACGAAGATAATATTGAGCTATATCAAGAAGAAAAACTACCTACATTTTTAAGATTAATAAGAACAATAAAAATTATGTTGTTCTATGCTGTATTGATATTAGTGATAATTATTGATATGTGGGTATTCACATTATTTCATGATTGGGGAAGCGCTATATCTATATTAGTTTTAGAGTTGATATTGCTTGCTGTTTTGGCTCGTCATACACACATAGACTACATTGAGATATTAACCGACAAAATATTATCTTCTACTAAGAATAAATAACTAAAAACATGCGATGACTTGTCGCAAAACAATATACGTATAATAGTATACGTTACGTGAACTAGTTCACGCATGTGCTATAGTGCTTGAAGTTATACCTCTCAAGTGATATAGTAAAAAGAAAAAGCGAGGAAGATTATGAGTATAATTGAATTAAGAACGCAAAGCTTAAAATTTGCTCTAGAAATCAAAAATGATTTGCAGTCAATAGATGACGTTATACTAATCGCAGATAAATTTTACCAATATTTAAGTAGGCTTCAGGATTAACTGAAACTCTGCAATGCAAAAAGAAGGCAAATATCCAGCAATAATTCATACAAAAACAGAGCGAAATGCTAGGTTATATCAGTATCTTCTCTCAATGGGGCTAGTAGTTAGCCCTGTATTTAAGAAAGGTACCTCAGATATATTACATATGTATGTATCCACAAGCTCAGAATCAGAACCAAGGGTTGCGGAGGAGGAGTTTATCACCTTTGACTCTGTTAATTCTCCAGTGAATAGCTCGGAGGTTACCAAAAACTGTTTTACCACCCAGAGCTATGGGGACAATGTGATCAATTTCCCAACCAAACTCTGAATCTGTGTTGCCATATTGAATATAAGTATTATTTGGTTAAGGTAATCTTATCTTAGCTTCTCTAATCCACTTTTCAAATCCATCTGGAGTAATATAAAGCTCTTCGTCTTCATTACCTCTCCATATTAATTCAAGACGTTTTTCAGTAGTAGCAGTTTTATCATCATTTGTTATCAGATAATTACATGTCTTATATAACTTATCTTTAAGCTCATTTTCTGTAAGTTCTAGTTTTTTTTTGGTGCATAGATGTAAATTTCTAACAAATTCTTTTACTGTAAGCTTTTCGTTGGCTTCAAATATCCGAATTGTAATATTTTTTGACCCAAGCCAATTAAAAAATGCTTCATTGATACCAGACTTTTCTAGCCAATAAACAATAACGCAGCTGAATAAAAATATTACGATCATCGTATAAAACTGGTAAGAAGTAAAAAAATCAGTAGTCATATAAATTCCGCCACATATTAAATTGATAATTACACCTTCAATCACCTTAGGTAAATAGGTGTTTTTTAACTTATATATAAATTTTATCATAGTTTTTCTCCTGTTTTCTTGTTCTTGTTGACTAAAAAAGAGAACATCGCTATAATAAACCTACATAGTTTTTATTATAGTTGTTCTTTCTAGGGACTCCTTAATTTCCGAAAAGTCAGAGTTCCTGCTCTGGCTTTTTTGTTTAAAAGATCAACTCACTGTTAGAAATTCTTGTTGTCCAGTTTTGCATATATCTTTTTGCTACTTCTTTATCAGTGATAATAACAACGTTTTCTGCATTTTTAAGATCAGCATTTTTAGTAAAATTGAATGAACCAGTAATAACCCTCTTATTATCTATGATCATTACTTTATTATGAGCTATTCCTTTAACATTATCCTTATAAACTGGAATTCCGATTTTCCTTAACCGCTTTATTGTAGCAATTGCTTTGTGATGGAAATTACTACGATCTAGAATAACCTCAACATTTACCCCTCTATTCTTAGCGTCTATTAATGCCTGTATAATCTTTTCAGAAGTAAAACCATATGCTTGAATATAAACACTGCTCTTTGCGCTTGTTACATTACTTACTATTACATCACCACAACTCTGAGGCGGAGTAAAACAGGTTGATATATTCTCATAAGGATTCTTTATCGCAACAGCTCCTATAAGGAAGCATGTCATAGCAAACAAAATTATAGTAGAGTTTTTATTCATTGCTATCTTTTACAGGTAACTATACCTTTAAAGTTCTTGTTAAAATAAGGGGCTGCACACTTGATCATTGAAGGAATGTAAAATCTTAATTGTGAATTATTATCATTTACAAATAATGCAATATGCCATAAAGGTTCGTTAGTATAATTATTTTTTGATTCAATTGTAACATGTTTTAACCACGTAACATCACCCATCAACAAACTATAATATAAATCTATACGATTTGTTGCTGTATAATCTTCATTTTTCTTATAATCTTGGCTTTTTAATTCTTTTTCTAATATTGATGTTACTTCAGAAAAATACTCGTGATGACTATCATGTTTTTTAGCAATAAGTTTTGGAGTTCCTATATATTGAGTCATAATGTCAACTATATAGAAATCTTTTGTTGTTTGATTATTTAGTGAAATAGCATCTATTAGCATTTTAAAAGAAGAATTATCAACCTTATTCCCAAAGCAATACATAGGAAATAAAGCAATAACCAATACAATTAAAAATATTTTTTTCATTATATTTTTTTAGTTCGTCAATTCTTTCCAGTAAAAGCCTTTTGCGTTCATACAAGCATTAAATAAAGCATTATTTGTAACCATCTCCGCTTTAGATTCTTGATAATTGTAACTAAGTGAGCTTCTAGAAGAGTGTTGTTGAGACTCTTGTAAACATAAATAATTAATTTTTGCATACTCGTCTTGAGAGGAGTCTTTTTTATACCAATATCCTTTTTTATTTGTACAAGATACTAATATTAGCAACGTACCTAAGATTATTATATTTTTCATATTCACCTCATTTTAATTAATATTTTGTTTATTTTGGTAAAGCTGAACTATGTAGTCTAGCTTCTCTTCATTTAAAACAAAAGCATTCATTCTATTAGCATCTTTTGTTAATATACCGTCTTTTAAAAACGTTTTTAGCGCAAAATATATTGTCGGCGCTTTTACCCCAGTTTTATTTGCTATAAAAGGAACTTTGACATTAGCTATATTTCCAACAGCAACATCAATTAATAAATTTAGCACCTCACTTTGGCTGGGTGTATATTCCTCAAAACTATTGACAGCTTTCTTTAATAATTCTTTATTTTCCATATTATTATTTCTCTCACTTTTCTGTCACTATAATAGGTTTATACATTTTTTTCAAGAAAAATATATTTTCCCTATTGACAGCGTGAATTTTTAGTATTATCGTTATTTCCAGACATACCAAGAAGGCTAGTTGATAACTGGCGTTGGTGGTGTGTAGAATAACTGAAATGTTTATTATAGATTTTATATTACCGAAAATTAATATGGCGCTAATAAATACACATACAGCAGTAAAAAAGTTCATAAAGCATGGCTTTACGGAAGAACAAGCTGAAGTAATAGTTGATGTTATTAATGACCAAAATAGTAGCTTGACTACTAAAGCCGACCTAAAAATACTTGAGGTTGCTTTAAAAAGCGAAGTAACTGAGCTAAAGAGTGAAGTTTCTGAACTAAAAATAGAGCTAAAATGGATAAAAGCAGCTTTGTTTGCTATTCTAGGTTTATTAGTAAAATTAGTGTTTTTTAATTAAAAGTATTGTTAAATGTATGATAATAGATACTCACGAAGCAGTTGAAAGAATAGTGGAAGCAGGCGCATCAAAAAAGATGGCAGAAGCTATTGTAAAAAGTTTTAACAGCTCTAGTGAAAATTTAGCTACTAAAGAGGATATTAAACTTCTTAAAAAAGATGTACAAATTTTAGAAACTTCTTTAAGAAGTGAGATAACTAACTTGGAAACTTCTTTAAGAAGCGAAATAAATAGTTTAGAAACATCACTAAAAGCAGAAATACAGGAAGTAAAAAATCGTATTAAATACCTTTCTTCTGATTTTTCTACGATAAAAGTGCTACTTTTTACTATGTTGGGAATAACTTTGACACCACTAGTAGTCAAACTTTTAGAGCTATATTTGAAGTAGGACAAGGTTAACGCAAATTGGTAATAAAGTTTGCGAAAGAATGAAAAAAGTTCTTGCAAGACTAAACAAGGTAGTATAAATTTAAGAGTGCAAATAAATGCAACCGCATGAAAACAAGAGTAAACTCTTGAGTTCATACAGTGACAAGATTTGTGTTTTGTAATATGAATTACATAATCCATATTATGGAAAATAGAAGAATGACTACAATAAAAGACGTAAAACTCCATGAATTTTAAGAAATTTCTTCTATCTTCTATTTTTATACCTTCAATCTGCTTATTCCATGCACAGGCACAAGAAAAATTGAGTGTTGTAAAGCCAGAGGATGCCCTTGAGACTGGACTTGATGGAAACGTTGTCAAAAATCCTTTTACAGGAGAATCTGGTTGGGCTCGCAAAGGGGTTAATTTATATTCATCATATCGGTAAAGATTGGTGAATAACTTCTATCACCCTTCTTGCACTATCCTCGTCTCTAACGAGAAGTTATAGAGCACAATAGAGGGGGCTCTTAATTATCCTCAAGGGGTTTGTGTGTACCATCAAAGAGCCTAATAGTTCTTTAATCCATGCCTCTGGTTGATTAGAAAAGCACTCGATTGTATATGGTAAAAGATTGTTTTTGACAAAACAAAATGTTTGTCTGTTACAATGATAATTCTAATATCACCAGCTAAATCTTTTCTATATAGCACAGATCCCTTTCCCGAAGTTATGCAATCTTTTTCTGCTATATATCGAAATACTTCTCCTTTATAACTTCCTATTGCTCTATTAATCAGAGGCGTTGATAGAAGCTTTTCTCTTGATCATAGTTGTTAAGATCTTAAGTATATCAATTTCAAAAATATTAATAACTGATCAATTTGAATTTTCTGTTTACTAATTCTTAATAAAATAAGTGGATAATCTATCAAGAATTTTTTAAAATTTACATCATATGAAAAGTGTATTTTATGTTTTTAAGAGTGCTGCAACCTCTGTAGCTGAAGTGATTGTTAATATGGGTAATCGTGTTAGTAAAGCTAGTACCACAAATATACTAAATGAGCTTGATTTATATAGACCAGACATATTTATTCATCTTAATAAATCTGGTCATTTCATTATAAAAGTATGGGTTATTTAGAACTAGGAAAATATGGTCCCTTTGTAGCTGTCATGCTTGCTAAAGATAGTTCTATGTGTACTTTAAATATAAGTGATAATGAACTCAGAATGTACGGTCCAGCTGTAGCAGATGCGCTTAGCACCGCACCGCACTTACATACTGTATACATAGCAGAAAATGAATTAGAGCAGTACGGGATTAAAACAGCTTTTAATCTTGCTAAGTCCCCTTCTCTACGTATAGTACATATGGGTTGCAATGGTTTTACTAATGATCAAGTAATACAAATTGCTAGGATTTTTCTATACAGGGAGAATCCTATTAAATTAGGAATTGATGATAAATTTCATCAGCTTATAAGAGAAGCAATTAGCGGTGATAATCATCAAATGCATATTCCTTTTGAGCAGGCTATGAGCGATACTTTTGGATGTACAGCAAAACCCCTGTTAGCTTTAATTGAAGGATATGCTGACTATGATATTGAATTTATAGTATAACACACTATTAAATCTCCTACTTTTAAAATAAGAGATTTAGGAGAAAAGTTATGCGAGGATATTTTATAGGCAACATTATATTACTCTCTTTCGCTGTTCTTAGCAATGGAACTCCTGAGAAATCAACTGTTTACTAATTCTTAATTAAATATACAGATAATTATAACTGTATACCCAATGAAGGTAGTATACATATCTTAGAGGTAGCACTATGGCAAAGGCAAAAATTAGAGTAATTAAAGAGTGGTTTAAGCATAATCTTATACCTTCATGCTTTTTAGAACAAAGTGGAGAGCAATTTCCGGCAGTATTGGTTAGACAAGGAGGAATGCGCGATTTGTTACAATTAAACGAAGATCGTTTTGATGAGGTTAATTCACGAGAGAATCTTGCTGCAACCAATATTATAGGTAGCATTATCGATCATGCTGAACCGACATAGAGTCGAAACATTTAGTTGCGTTTTTAGGTATTTTTATTTAAAACCTTAAATGCAACAAACCCATTCCCTTTTGTACAACTTGTGTTTTTGTTAGTTATCAATGTATTAATGACTATCATCTTCAACTTTATATTCTTCGCCAACAAGGTCTCTCTCATCTTTGTTCTCCTCATTGAGTGTAATTGGTGGTATTGCTACTTTATATACTTTGCATAGCATTTTTAGACCAGGCTCAGATATTGTTTGAACTGTTTGATGTATATGGCTAAGTTTTTCTACTTCTTCAGCATCTCTAGCAGAGCTGGCAATAAATTGACTAATTTCAATAGTGCTTAATTTTGCTACAAATTTTTCTAAAACCTTCTGTATTTTCTGTTTAGTTGTCATATGTTGCGGTGAGTAATCAAAAGCTACAACTTGTTTATCAACACCAACTCTTTGAGCTTCTAGCATTATTTCTTCAGTTACTACCGCTCCATGTTCAACACAGAATCTAGCTTGATCAAGTAGTTTATTAGTAACAAATAGTTTTAGCATTTCACCATTGTTATGATTAACATTAGCGCCTAATTCTATTAATTTTTCTGCAAAATCATTTTGTCCATTTAATATTGAATGTAATAATTCTTGCACCACTTCTTCAGCATTCATATTTATATATGGTGCTATTTTCTCAAGTAATACAAGTTTGTTATCTCCTCCTAATAGTCTAACAGCCTCAACTGGAGATAGGGCTTTTGTTTTCACGCCCACCTTTATGATGCAGTGTGCTAATTTATTTTTTACTAAAAATACAGCAATTTCTACCTGATCAGTCAATAAGGCAACAACAAAAGGTGAATCAAGAATTTCAGACTTACAACATTGATGTATAACACCTGGGTTTTCTGGGCAAGGTAAGTCTCTATCTGCAAGCTGTTGTAATAGAGCAATATTTCCATATTTGGCAGCCATGCTGTAGGCTGTCATACCTGCACAATGTTTTACAGTTCCAATACCATGCTCTGCCATTTTCAGTGCAAACATATTTGCCTTGGGACTGTTTACACCATCTTTGATCAATATTTCCAATGCTGTGGTTCTGTCCTGACCTACTACAACATTCGGATCTAGTCCTGCTCCCAACTCCTCATCGACTAGTATTGCTTCAAATACCTCTGGTGTTAAATCGGTATTCTCACAATTTCTAGCTAGGTAATTTAATAGTAGCTTATTACCTACCCCTACACCTCCTAGTAATTCAATATGGTGCTCGTAGGATTGTAAAACTAACACTTTTGATACTTTGATTCTTTCTGATCTAAAGCCTCTAGCTTCTTCTACATCTCCTCCTAAAATCTCGGTAGCTTCCACCATTCCTTTTTCCACCGCAACTCTAACCGCAGTTTTGCCATGATACTTCGGAGATGGATTAGTTGATTCTACATCGGTAGGAAGACCAGCTTCCATCCACTTAATAATAGTACTTAAAGGTAGTTTTCCTTCTTCGATATAACCTATAATTTTGTGTAGCTCAGTAAAACCATTCCCATCAACTGCAGTAACATCGACACCGTGCTGCGCTAATGCGACTACTGCATTTATGTTTCCTCTATTTACTGATACCGATAAAGGGCTAGCACCAAGAACATCTAGTTCATTTAGAGACCTCCCTTGTGATATCCATTTATCCATCAAGGAATTTAGCACCTCTGGTCTTGTTTCATTAACAGAGATAAAATGCATAAAACCATCAAACGTCTTGCCGCAGACTTCAGCATTAAAAGTAGTCAAATTAGTAGCAGCCTGAGCAGCTATTTCAAATGAAAATGATTGCCCTAGCTTTATTTTTGAATAATGTTGAATCCACTGAACTTTAGCAACAAATTCATTATTCAATTGATCAAGAAGTTCATCACTCAAACTTCCAGGGCCGTTAATTACGCCAAGATTTCTAAGATATGTATCAAAAGCTATCTCTAATAGCCCTAATTCTGGCGATTGTGGTATATCTACTTTTTTCATACAAATCTTCTCTAATACGTTAAAATAAATCAATATTCTAACAGATTTTTTACATTCATCAAGTCGAATCTTTTCAATTTACTTAATTGCTGATAGAGCCCTTTTCTGCCAGTTGGATAGATATATTTGCGCTATTTGTTTGTTGTTTACAAGGAGAACATTTTCAGCATTACGAGTATTTGCAGCATTGGTAAAATTAAAAGAACCTGTGATTACTTTTTTATTATCTATAATCATCACTTTGTTATGTGCTATACCAGGCATTTTATCAAACTTTACATTTAATTTTGCTTTTGAAAGCTCATCTAGTACAGGTTTATTATCGCTTAAATTTCCACCATCAAGCAGTATACGAACATCGACGCCTCTTATTTTTGCTTTCTTAAGCTGATTAATAATTACTTGTGAAGTTAATCCATAAGCTTGCACATACACCGATTCTTTTGCTTTTGATATTTCTTTAGCAATTAAATCAAGACACCCTGATGGTGGTGTAAAGCACACGTTAAACTCCTTTGGCTCAGCATGAAAATCATTCCATGTTCCTATTCCATATATTTCTTCGAACATTACTCCTAGTGTGATACCAATGGTGATCATTACAAGTGAACTTTTAACATTGCTTCCTTTATAACCAAGGGTAGACAATAATTTGTATATTAAATTACTACTAAATCTCCTCCTGCTCATATCTTTTCTAAAGATGTAGTTGTGGGACATAGTTTTTATCTGTATATATTGTAATATCATATAGTTGGTATGGGAAAATGATAAAGGTACTAGCAAATCGTAGCGCACAGATTGTTATAATCTTAACTGTATATGTACTAGTTGCCGACTCAATACCCACCCAAATACAGAAGTTATTGTACACAATAAGTCTACAAATAAAAGAAATACTTATTTGGATAATGCCAATTACTATATGTGCGTTTATTTCAAATACAGTTAGAAAATTTGAGAAACAGGCATTAATATTTATTTTATCATTGTTATTTTTTGAGAGCGCTTCAAATTTTTGTGCAGTTTGGTATGCATACTTAAGCGCTGGTATTACATCTAGCTTCATGCCGCCAGTATCCCCAGCCAATGAATTTACAACAACTTTTACCTCTCTATGGCAAACTTCTTATCCAAAACCATGGTGGTGGTCAGCTGATAAAGGAGCATTTGTTGGAATTTTATTAGGCTGTTTAGGAGCTTTTTATCAGCGTAAATCTTTGAATAATATCATCAATTATAGTCACGAAATAATGGAGTGGGTATTAGTCCGAGTATTTGCAAAGCTAATACCATTATTTATACTAGGATTTGCTGTACATATATATCAAACTAAGTTACTTGATCACGTTATCAGTCATTACGCAAGTTTAATATTTTGGTTAGGAATCTTTTTGCTTATATATATATTGCTACTTTTTACTTTAAGCGCTGGTATTTCGATGCCAAATATCATTACCCATATTAAAAATTTACTTCCAGCTGGTATGGTCGCACTTACCTCAGGTTGCAGTTTATCTACTATGCCTTGGACAATTGACGGAGCTTCTAAAAATTTACAAAACCCAAGCTTAGCTAAAGTCATTATTCCTGCTACAACAAACATACAGCAAATTGGGGACTGTATAGTAAATTCATTTTTATGCTACTTGATATACACTGACTTTTTTGATCATACACCTGATATATACATATGGGCAAAATTTACAGTGGTATTTGTTTTGGCAAGATTTCTTACCGCAGCAGTCATAGGCGGATCTATTTTTATAATGCTACCTATATATGAGACTTATCTTGGATTTAATAATGAAATGATAGCAATAATATTGGCTTTGAATGTAGTTTTAGATCCCATTGTTACTTCTAGTAATGTACTTGCTAATGGTGCCTTATGTAGAGTTTTTGAAAGATTTTGGAATTGGCTACAAGTCACTTTATATAAAAAACAGAATGAAGTAATCGTTGAACCGGATTAATCAGCTTATTATATAAATCTTAATTTTTTAACCATTAATTAATTTATTCTGCATTATAATGGTAATTAAGTAGGAGTACAAGCCTACTTAAAAAAAAGAGAGGATGTTATGAGTAAAGCGAAAATTAAAGAAGAAGTAGCAGCAGTTGCAACAAAAACATTTTTACAAAAATTAAAAGATATTTTTTTACCTTGCTGTTTAAAAGTAGTGGATGAAGCCGCAGATAAAATTGCAGATGAAGCAGAAAAAGCAATAACCAATAAAATTGGTGGCGATGTTGGTAAAGAACTTGGGTCACTAACATCAACAATTATACACGACAGCGCAGCAATAGCCTCTAGTGAAGCCGTACATGTTATAGGTGAGTTAACAGCTGAGTCAGCTGTATCTCATTAATTTGTACTTAAAAGATAAAAATAAGCGCTCAAATAAATTGGGTGCTTATTTTTCAATTATCATTTGTTTATTCTGTGGCTGCAGCTGATTCCTCGCCTACAAGTGGTCTTGCATCCTCTAGATCAAAACATACTACCGCATTTTCACCTTCAAGTATAATTTCAACTCCCCCTATTAGTTCTATGTCTTTAGGATTTATTCTTACCTTCTGCTGATCTTTGATATGTACAGAAAGATCCCCATCTTTATACTTTAGAATACCAGGATATTTTGATATAAATAGGTTTATAAGCTTAAAGCTTCTCTCATGCATTTCTACTTTTTTTCCTTTTTTCTTCATAAAATTTACCTCATTTTATTTTTAATTAACAAAGGAAGATTTCTTCCCAGCCGCAAAATATATTACAAATAAGTTTTCGTCATTAATTATTTTGGAGTAACATTGATTAGCTTCATCATCTGAAATTAGCACATCTACAAAATCATCTAACTTGCTCTCTTTTAGCACTTCTGTAAGGTTGAATTCGGTGATCATTTCTTTCCTTGAGAAAAGCTATAGGTTTTGATTCTCCCTGATTACAGTCCTCTAGCTTTAGAAGAAACAACTGATTTACGTACATGGTGCTTTGCGTGTGTTTTAGGTTTATTACGATTGAGACCTTTCTTAATAGAAACAACTGATGGTATTAAGTGTTTGTGTTTAGAGGTTTTATCCATTGCTTTTGTTAGTTCCGAGTGTTTTTCTGTCTTAATCTTACCGGGAGCATTATATTCAGAAAAAGGATCGTGGGCTCTGCCTACATCTTTTATGAGGCTTTTAAATATTTTTATACTTTTTTCAAAAATATTTTTTGGAACTGCAACTGCTTCCTCTGTTTTAGCTATGGCTTCCTTAAGATTTTTAAATTTTGCTACTTTTTCTTGAGGAGACATAGTCCAATATTCTTTGTCAGTAATTAATTTTTGTAAAGCCATGGTCTGTATTCGTTGTAATCTGGTAGATTGTCTTAAATCAGCCAAATTATCATAACCCGGAGTATCTCTTTTATCTCGTTCATTATCTATTTGGGTTTCTAGTTGTATTTGAAAAGCTCTGATAGTCATATTATGTCTACTTTCTGTTGCTACAGCTAATGCGAACAAAGCAAACTCTTTTATGAGGTTAACACCTTTTGTTGCAAATACATGTAATGCAACTGTAGCAATCGTGAGTGCATTTTTTAAAAAAGCTTTACCCACATCTTTTGCAATATTTACCTTTTCCGAGCTTTTACTAGTATATCTTTCTTTGGCTGATTTTTTGCCAGTAGCTGTAGCCTGATATAATTCATCTTTCAGTATTCCACCTAGTTCAGGCTCAAGTTTTAATATGTAATCCTGAATACTTTTTGCCGATCTGTTTTTCACCAGTAAATCGTTTTCTTTTTGTAATTGACGGGTGTTTCTTGTTCTGGCAGTATCCATAGCTACTCCTATGGCTACCGTTGCTAATCCAAGCACCCCCAATGATATTGCTATAGCTGGGCTTACTGGACTTAAAAGTCCGGCTATAGTAAGAGATGCTAATACAATAGAGATAATTCTTGATACTGCAACACCAGTTGTAACCTTAAAAACTTTGCCTGGCATTGTTTCTTCAAATTTCTTCCATTTACTACCGGCTTTGGTTGATAAATCTGATACTTTAGTGGCAAACCTTGAATCTATAATTCGTTTAAACCAAGATTGAGGAATAGCAGTTTCTTCTTCGATATTTTCTGTTAACTCTACATTTTCTGTTGGTTCTACAACAAAAGATGAATCTAACTCAAGAGATCTAGATCTCTTTTTACGAGTACGATTCTTGGATTTTCTACTATTATTTTTCATTTCATTTAGTGATTATAAATTTACACAAAATTAACTTATAAATCTTATCTCTTTAAAACACTCTGAGACTTTTGTGATGTTGCCTTAGACTTTGTTGAACTAGGCCTCTGTCCAGAAATCTTGCGTTTAATCACTTCAATCTCAGCAAGAATTGATTTATTAAATATCCCCTTCCCCTTAATAATTTTTATTCCTTCTAAGGTTATCGGTTTGTTGGGGTGTTTCTTGTTATATTTTGCAACTGCTGTCCTTAATGTTTTCAGAGATTTTGCATCTATTGTTGCTCCTTCAAAGCTTACATGTTTTTGAAATTTTACATTTTTGAAAGAACAATCTTTAATAGTACTACCAGCAAAAGAGATTGTTCCTAACTTAGCTCCGGCAAAGTTAAAACCTTCAACTGTCCTTCTTTCAAAATTCAAACTTTGTTTAGATAAATCAAGACCACTAAAATCTCTATTACGTAGCGAATATCTAGCTGTTTTATCACTGTGCTTTTCCGCTTCTAACCCTATTAATTCTCCTAGATCTGCATTGTTTTTGTCAGCTGTTTTACCTATATTTTCTAGAACTTCACCGATTTGATCAGCTGATTTTTTGCGTATGATGTTTGGGGTTAAAGCTTTTTGTACTTTATAATGTAGCCAATCATTGGCAGCTTTCATGACTAAGTTTAACACCTCTTTATCAGATGTTACCAACTTAAATAACTTGGGAATGAGTTTTGCATAATTGCCATTTTTATTAAGAACTGATATCTCTATCAATTGCGGCAAGTTTTTACTTGCTACAGCTATTATATCTTTACCTTTAATGTTTATATTTCTACCAGTTGGTGAATCAGTGAGGAATTTATCGACTATTTTTCCTAACCCTTCTGAATTATCAACTAGTAATTTAGGAAGATCCTCCTGTAATATTCTATTAACTTCAGGATTCCTATCTTTGAAAGCAAAAATTTCATCAACTAATTTCATTGTCAGCTTGCCCCGCTCTGCTTCTGGAGCATTAACTGCTGCTTGAAACTGATTCATTAACTGAATCATTCCTTCTTTATCCTTCAAAGACTCTTGGGCAAGTTTGGTAAAGAAAGGTAATGCTGAAGCAATAAAATCCACCCCATTAGCGGCTATTTCTCTAACAAGAGCATGACTCACACCCACCGATTCTAAAACTTCTTGAAATTGTGGCTGAGCTAATGCTTTATCAGCTATCTGTTCTATATTTTTTTTATTATCTCTCAAATAGCTTGAAATATCATCTATTGCTGATGACATACCTCCTAGAATTCCTTCGGCAGAAACAAGAACATTCCCTAACAGTTTTTGTTGCTGAGTTGTTATTAATTCTCGTTCAATTTGGCTTAAAGGCGGCATCGATAATAAGCGTTTCCCAAGTTTTTGATATTCATAAAAATCATCTGCTGCTTGAAGAAGTTCTGGAGAATTATTAAAGGCGGTAGCAGTAGTTTTAGTTACCAGAACAATAGTGGAGTCAATTAATTCGCTTGATATTCCGAACTGTTTTAATCGTTCTTGCATAGCAGGATTATCTGCTATCAAGTTTTTGACAATTTTATTGATACCATGCACTATATTTTGATCCAGAAGCATTAATGGAAGCGCAGTTCTTAAAACTGGTATAACTTCTTTAGACCTCAAAATTTTTAAAGATTGCTGGATTAATTTATCTAACGCATCATCCTTTTCTTGCTTTTTCTGCTGCCTTTCTTGGATACTCAAATCTGGATTTATTGATGGGTCTGGAGTATTTAATATTTGGATATTTTTAGCAAATTCTTGTATATCTTCAACTGAAGTGGCCTTTAATACATTGGCTACCAAGCTAATAGCTACAGGCGCGACCTGTTGATAAAATTTAGGATCTAAATCTTTTAGTATTTTTTCGACAGGGAGAACTAACATTTTCATTAATTTATCGTGATCCAATTTTGATCCGACAACTATGTCTTTATTAGTGGTTTCTAGATAATTTAAGAGAACTGGTATTGAACCCGCAAGTAACGGTGCTAATTGGCTTTTATTTTTTTCAAGAAAATAAGGTAAATCCTTTAAAATCACTTCCAAAGTTTCTTTTTCTAATAACACTGGTAATATCGCAGCTATTAATTCATTGACGTGACTAGAATCTTTGCTTAAAATCTCTGAGAACTCCTCCAAGGTTTTTGCTTTCTTCAATTTTGTTGTTACATCATATAAAATGGTATCGGTAAGAGCCTTATAAATTCTACTTGTTTTATCAGCATTTTTAGAAATGCTACCGGCTAATTTAGTAAATACAGGAACTAGATCAGCAACTAATTGATCCGTTATTTTATACTGTGCTAATGTTTGTTTGATATTGTCATTTGAAGCAATAACTGTAGAAATAATTTTTACTAAATCATCGTTTTTTGTAGTTAAAAATTCAGCAAGTTTTTTATTTTGCAATAGTTTAGCAACATCGATTTTTGCCAAGATTTCTGCCAAAATGGCGTCTTTTGCAGCAGGATCTGTAGCTAAAGATCTATCAACTAGTAGCTGTGCAATTGTAACGAGTTCTTTAGGAGAGCTTAATATTTCTCCTAATCCCTCTGTTAAAATAGGCAATATATGCTCATTAATGTAAGCTGCACCAATTCCCTCTTTCTCAAGGGATTTTAACATTTTTGCTGTCTTATATCGTGCCAATAGAGATTGTAATGCACTAACCTCTTTTTGCAATTTTTCTATTTCTTCTTTTTGAGCCGGCTTAGAAATCCTACTTTCTAGCTCAATTAACTCTTGCAACCGTTTTTCTTTTTCCGGCAGAGCTTCTAATTCTTTTGCTTTTTTGTGTAATTCTTTTTCGATAGCTTCTACATTACCTAACTGTTGTAATAAAATTGGTGTGATAAGAGGAGTTATTAAACCAATTAATTTGTTGAGATCACCACTACCTTTACTCCGTAAAAATATCAGTAACTCAGGATCCTGTAGTAACTTAAGAAAAAAAGGAGGGTTTTTAGGATCATAATCCATTTCTCCATTTAAAACCTTTGATAATTTGTCAATTTCTTCAGCATAGAATGTTTTTGACTTAACAAGATGTGCAAGGTTGCCAGCATGACTTGCTACTAACTGTATAGCTGATGTTGCTGCTTTAAATTTTGCAGAGAAACTAAGATTGCCATCTTTTGCGGAGGCAATTGGGGATAATATGTCCTGAAAAGGTTTTGGATCACTTAATATTTGATCTATAGTTTTAAGAACGAACTCTTTTTGTTTTAAATAAACATCTTGTTCCTTTTGAGCCTGTTTTTGTTGTTTCTCAATCTCTTTTTCTGCTACTTTTTCAGCTTTTGCAGCTGCTTCTTTCTCTTGTTTCTCCTTTTCTTTCGCAACCCTATCTACCTCTTTCTCTGCTTCTTGCTTAGCTTTCTCAAGCTTACCTGTATCTTTGGCAGATTTTTTGGCCTTATATTTTTCATAAGCAGACATTTCCTTATTTAGAGCATCTAACTCTTTCTGCTTTTTTTGAGTTTCTTTTGACGGTTTTATCCCTTGTTGTAATAAAGTAGGTAATTCTCCTGATAGCACTGATATTTGCTTTTGAATTTTTTCAAATTTTTCATTTAAAGTTTTCTCCAGTAAAGAGCGTTTATCTTGGATGATCTGAGATTCTTTTTGTAATTTCTCAATTTGCTTTTGAATTTTCTCATTTGGTAATCCTTGTTTGAGTTTGTCTATTTGCTGCTGAAGTTTAGCGACTTCTTTTTGTTGTTTTCGAACCTTTTTCCCTAGATCTACTAAACTATCAGCCATAATAATTAACTCATTTTATGCTTATTAAATTTAAACTTATATTCTTTAAAAGCTCAAGAAAAACTTAATTATTGGTATAAAAATGTAAAATATAATTCCACTATCAACAAATCGATAGACACAGTATTGCATCTCTTGTTGATATTAATTAAGTTTATAAAAGTGATGTCTTCGATTTATTTTAAAAGATTCAGATTAAGTAAGTAATAATATAGATAACTTTTTTAATCTAATAAATAACTAAGATTTATACTCAGCTAGTTTAGTAGCCTCGTCATCTGAAATTAGCGCATCTACAAAATCATCTAACTTACCCTCTTTTAGCACTTCCTCGATTTTGTATAATGTAAGATTAATTCGGTGATCAGTTATTCTCCCTTGTGGAAAATTGTAAGTTCTGATTCTCTCTGATCTATCACCAGAACCTACCTGCTCCTTTCTTGAGCTTGCTCTTTCGGCCTCTTTTGCCCTTCTTTGTTCTTCATATATTCTAGAACGCAAAATCTTTAGCGCCTTTGCTTTATTCTTGTGTTGTGATTTTTCATCTTGAATAGCTACTACTACCCCAGTAGGAATATGAGTAATTCTCACCGCAGAATCAGTTGTATTTACGTGCTGTCCTCCTGCCCCAGATGCGCGGTAAGTATCTATTCTTAAGTCTTTATCTTCGATTTTAATATCTACTTCCTCTACTTCAGGAAGAACAGCAACAGTAGCAGCAGAAGTATGTATCCTTCCGCTAGATTCAGTTTGAGGGACTCTTTGCACTCTGTGTACCCCAGATTCAAACTTTAACCTCGCAAATACACCGTAACCTTTAATAAGAGCTGATGCTTCCTTATATCCACCTATTCCGATTTCAGCAATAGACAGAATTTCAAATTTCCAACCTTTGTTTTGTGCATATCGTTGATACATTTCAAACAAGTCAGCAGCAAATAGTGCTGCTTCTTCTCCACCAGTTCCACCTCTTACCTCAATGATAGCACCTTTACTATCTGCTTCATCTTTTGGCAGAAGTGCAACTTTAACATCTCGTTCTAATTTGGTAACTTTCTCTTCTAACTCTCTGATTTCCTGTTCAGCTAATTCTCTTGTTTCTTTATCTAAATTGATATCATTAGCTAATTCTTGTGCTCCTTTAAGATCTAAAAGAACTTTTTTGTACACTTGAATTATTTCTACAAGTGGCTCAAGATCAGAATATTCTTTTGATGCTTGGATATACTCTTCACCTTTAATCCCGCTAGCCAAGCTATCAGAAAGATCTTTATGTTTTAAAATAATTTTATCTAGATTTTCTTCAAAACTCATTTACTACCTTGAGATAATAGGATTTTACTTCTTGCTGCAGCAATTCTTGCTATTGGTATTCTATAGGGCGAACAAGAAACATAGTCAACCCCAATATTATCAAAAAATTCTATAGACTTTGGATCTCCTGCATGTTCACCACAAATTCCTATTGTAAGTCTTGCATTTCTACTTTTACCCTTTTCAATAGCCATCTTAATTAAATGGCCAACACCTCTGATATCAATATGTACAAAAGGATCAAAAGCAAATATACCTTGCTCAATGTAATCTGGCATAAATGAGCCAATATCGTCTCTTGAGATCCCGTAAGTTGTTTGTGTTAGGTCATTTGAACCAAAGCTAAAATACTCAACATGCTCTGCTATTTCATCTGCTAATATTGCTGCTCTTGGAAGTTCAATCATAGTACCAATTTTAATTGGAAATTTTGTAGAATATTTAGCTTCCATTTTAGAGATTGTTGCAAGAATTAATTCTTTTAGTTTTATTATCTCTTGAACATCACAAATTAACGGCACCATTATCTCTATAATTGACTCAGTGTTGTTTGTCTTTGCAGTTTGAAATGCTTCTAAAATAGCTTCCACTTGCATAGAATATATTTCAGGGAATGAAATTCCTAACCTACACCCACGATGACCAAGCATTGGGTTCGTTTCATGCAATACATGCAATCTGTGGTTTACTAGAGCAATAGGAACATCAAGAGCCTGAGCAAGAGCCAATTTATCACTTTCTTCTTTTGGCAGGAATTCGTGCAATGGTGGATCCAGTAGTCTTATATTAACTGGCAACCCAGACATTACCTCAAATAAAGATTTAAAATCTTCTGTTTGCAACGGCTTAAGTCTAGAAATAGCTGATGCTCTTTGTTCTGGAGTTTGGGCAATAATCATTTCTCTTACGAGCGGTATTTTATTACTTTCAAAAAACATATGTTCTGTTCGGCATAACCCAATACCATTTGCACCAAATTTTATAGCAACACTTGCATCAAGTTTTGTTTCAGCATTGGCTCTAACTGCTATCCTTTTTTCTTCATCTGCCCATTTTAGTATAGTTTTAAATTCACCTGAGAATTCTGGGTTAATCAATTTAATTTCACCAACAAGAATTTTTCCGTTTGATCCATCTATTGTGATTGTTTCACCTTCTTTTACGATAATCCCAGCAGGAGTTCTAAATGTTTTGCTAGCTTCATTTACAGCTAAACCATTAATCCCACATATACATGGCTTACCCATCCCGCGTGCTACTACTGCGGCATGAGAAGTCATCCCACCTCTAGCTGTTATTATTCCTGCCGACACATGCATACCTTTAATATCTTCAGGACTTGTATCATTTCTAACAAGTATAACTTTATGATGACGTGACAATTCCTCAGCATCATAGGGTGAGAATACTACTATTCCAGTGCTAGCCCCTGGAGAAGCTGGCAGCCCACTAGCAATTACTTGCGGCTTAGACTTATAATCTACGGCTGTGTGAAGTAGTTGATGCAATGATTCTGGCTCTATTCTAAGCAGAGCTTCTTGTTTACTAATTAATGACTCTTCAACCATGTCTACTGCTATCTTAACTGCTGCTGCTGTAGACCTTTTTCCACTTCTTGTTTGTAGTATATATAGCTTACCTTTCTCTATGGTAAACTCTATATCTTGCATGTCTTCGTAATGAATCTCAAGTTTTTGGCAAATAAATAACAGCTGCTCGTATTGCTCATTCATTAATGATTGCATTGAGTTGTTATCATCACCTTCATGAGCCAGGATTGGGAACGGTGTACGAATACCCGCAACAACATCTTCCCCTTGTGCATTTATCAAGTATTCCCCAAAAATCTTTTTCTCTCCAGTGGCTGGGTTTCTTGTAAACACTACCCCGGTAGCTGAATCATTACCCTTATTACCAAAGACCATAGTTTGGATGTTGATGGCAGTACCTAAAGAATCACTGATATTATGTATATTTCTATAGGTAATTGCTCTTGGACTCATCCAAGATTTTAATACTGCAATAATAGCATGTTTTAGCTGCTCAAAAGGATTAGTTTCAAAATCATGTCCAGAATATTTCTTTATTACAGTTTTATATCGCTTCACTACTTCTTGTAACTGCTCTGCACTAAGTTCTCCATCACTCGCTACCCCAGAAACTTCTTTAATTTCTTCTAAAATCCTCTCAAAATTATAGTGCGATATCTCAAGCACTACAGAGCCATACATTTCTATAAATCTACGATAGCAATCATAAGCAAACCTAGGATCTGATGTAGATTTTGCTAGAGATGATACTACTTCATCATTAATACCAAGATTTAAAATGGTATCCATCATTCCTGGCATCGATACTTTTGAGCCTGATCTTACAGATAGTAATAATGGATTTTTGCCTGAGCCAAAAGTCTTGCCAGTTTCCTTTTCAAGTTTTTTTATGTTTTGTTCTAATTCTTCTAGTACCCCGTGTGTAAGATGGTTTTCATTTCCTATATGCATAGAAGAAATTTTACTTGATATAGTAAAACCAGGTGGAACTGGCAAACCAATTTTGCACATCTGTGCTAAGTGTGCACCTTTACCACCAAGTATTTCGGTCATTCCGGCATCACCCTCTGATAGTGTTTTACCGAAATAATATATATATTTATGCATTAGGAATAAGTTTGATTAGGTTTAAATCACTTCAAGACAGTTTATACAATAGTAGTTTAGCGTTTTCAATATTAAGGATGAACAAGTAGTTGTTTAATTATTAAAAATAACTTTCATGCCCAACAGCAACGCACTCCTTTTTATATTCTTTATTAAGTTCTACAACTGCCCAGATCCATATGACACAGACTATCGAGAATACAAACATCAAATAAGTTGAAATTGAAGAGTAAGTAGCTGCAGGAAACACAACAAATATCATCGATTGTAATAACGCACTAGCTGATTTCCCGAGCTTAGTACCTATCATATCTGCGGCTGCTTTTCCCCTAGTTTTAAGCTGTTCGTCAAGAGGAACATAGGACATTTCCTTTGTAGAATCAAATAAAGTGTATTTACTAGACTTACTCAGGACATTTTGTATAGCACCTATTACAATTGCAAGCATAACTGGATCGGTAAATGCAAAACTAAGCATCATAAAGGTAGCTACATAATCAAAATTGGCCACTGCAAAGAATGCTAACCCTGTTACAAGTACCATCAGAGGTGTAATTATTGCAGCTGACATCCACCCAAGCAACCTGACTACATTTGACCCTAATAAAACAAAAAAGATCGTTAGTATTCCTGTGTAACTTAAATAACTGCCAACAAATGCACCATATTCAGTTGGAGTTGTATATATTTTGGCAGCTTCAGCTTTCCAAGGTCCTTCAACAAGATTTATGGCTATCCCATAGCATACTAGCAATATAGCAATAAGCCTAATATACCTTGAATGAATGATCATATGAAAGCTTTCTTTCAAGGTAAGTTGATTCTTCTTAACTTTAAATTGTAAGTTTTCTGCAGTTGCAATGTCTAAAATTTTATGATTAAGCATCCAAAAAGCAAATAGACCAATAAACCCAAGGATTGTTACCACTGATATGATAATCTGGATTGATAATTCACTCGTATAATTCTGAATATTAAATAACTTGGCAAAGTAATCATTGATGACTTGTAAATTTTCAAGAAAAGTTCCAGTTAAATAAAGTCCAGTTTGACCCAGTAAACCGAACAGAACATAAAACCTCTTAGACTCTTCAACACTAGTGATTTTATTAACAAACTGCCAAAAAAGAAGAGCAAAGACAGCATTAGGCCACAACTCGGCAATGATATAAAATAATGAAAAACTCCAATTGGATAAAAGTAATATAAACCACTTGAGATTGGGATATTGCTGCACTAAGTGATTAGCTGTTTCTTTCGAGAGATGAAACATCTCATGATTAGGAAAAAGATAAAAAGCAAACAAGAAAAAGAACCCCAGAAATATACTCATAATCATATAGAATATATTCTCTCCTTTCATCACACTTACAAGTTTTACGTATATTATTGTGACAAGGAATGCAGATGGCAATACACCCCAAAATTTTAAGAACGAAATGGTTTCTACACCAATCATAGTATTGACTATACTGTCTTTGGTTGCACGAATTAAGTTTTGAATACCCAGGATGCAGAACATTAACAATGTTATAAACAAAAACTTTGGCAATTCGTGCCTGTAAATAGGCCAAATAAAATCAACAAATTTTGAAATTTTAGAATTAATTGAGGAAGGAACATTGTGGTTGATGTTAGCTATTGCAGAATGATCAATAGTTCCTTGCATAATTGGTTGTCTAACCTAAAAAAGTGTTTTTACCGCGCTCTTTGGCTAGATCTGAATCATAGATTAATAGCCGTTACCAGTCAAGCTATTATTTTGATTATTTTGTTAAAATGGTCACTTTCTCTGAGATCAATTTTGAATTGGGAATTAAGTGCAAATGATCTCCATCTTGGATTGTAGTATATCTTAGGTCAATACTAATTACTTTTCCTTTTGCATCTAGCAGAGATATATAAGAATTTATTTCAATTGGCTTATAAAAAATTAGTATTATTCCGGCAATTATATTTTCAAGCACCTCTTTTAATGCGTAACCAAGCGCAAAACCAGTCAAACCAAGACCAGCAAGTAGCGCTCTTACATCAAACCCTAGAGTCCCTAGTAGAGTTAAAACGCCAAAGATTAATATGGCAAAATCAATAGATTTACTTATAAACGTTAATGCAGTATGCCGGGATACATCTTGTGTCCTTGCTATTATACCATCAAATATTTTTTTACTAATGTATTTAGCAATAATAAATGGTACGACTGCAATTATTATACTCAGAACTTGAGGAAATATTTGATATACATTATCGAACATTGGGACAATTTTTATTTTTTACTATTTAACGCCTTTTGTAGTTGAGTATTCAAAATGCAATGATCTACCATCAAATACTCTTGGATAAGCATGATGAAAGCTAGAGGCTACCTCTGCAAATCCAGTTAAAATTAATTTCAGTTTTCCTTCATATGTTGCAACATCTCCAATAGCATATATTCCAGGAATATTAGTTTCAAAATAAGGAAAATTGACTTCAATATGATGATTTTTTATTGCAAGACCAAAATCTAGCAATGGTCCTAGATTCTGAGCCAAACCAAAAAAAGGTAGCATTATCTCAGCTAAAACTGATTGTTTATTACCATCTAAATCGACTAATTCCACCTCTTCTAGCACTCCATCTTTACCTTTTAGTGCAGATAGCTGAAAATCTGTAATTATCTTAATCTTCCCTTGAGCAGAAAGTGTGTTAAGAGTGGCAATACTTGATGGGGCAGCTCTAAACTTTGCCCTTCTGTGCACTATGCTAATATTTGCAATTTCAGACAATGATATTGCCCAATCTACAGCAGAATCACCTCCTCCAGCGATAAGAATATTCTTACCTTTAAATTGCTCTTTTTTAGAGACATGATAGAAAATAGACTTACCTTCATATTCTTCAATATTATCTAAAGGTGGCCTATTGGGACCAAAAGAACCAGCGCCAGCTGCAATAAAAACCGCTTTAGCAATAATATTATCCCCTTTAGAAGTTCCCAGAATAAACTTATTCTCAGCAATCTTTAAAGAATTTACTTGCCTAGACAGCAAGTAAATTGGCTCAAAGGGAGATGCTTGAGTCACTAAATTATCAATTAAATCTTGTGCTAGTATTTTAGGTTGACTTGGTATATCAAAAATTGGTTTTTCTTGATAAAGAGCGCTACATTGACCGCCAGGAACATCAAGTGCATCTATTATACACGAAGTCATTTTAAGCATTCCAGCTTGAAATGCTCCAAAGATTCCAACAGGACCTGCTCCTATTATTACTACGTCTACTTCTAGCATTTAGAGTTTTCTTTTAGAGTATAAGTAGCCTTACTTATTAATAAGTAAGGCTACTTTTAAATTGTTTACATTACATGTGAAAAAGACTTATCTTCCATCATAGATGACATAGAATTACTGTCTTCATAATCTTTGAGCATATAACCACGCCCCCAAACTGTTTCAATATAATTCATACCACCAGAAGCTTTTGCCAATTTTTTTCTTAATTTACAAACAAAAACGTCAATAATCTTGATCTCTGGCTCATCCATACTACTGTATAAATGATTCAAAAACATTTCTTTGGTCAATACTGTACCTTTGCGCATTGCAAGCAACTCAAGAATAGCATACTCTTTATTCGTAAGATGCACTTGCTGACCATCTACATCAACTGTTCTAGTATCAAGATTGATTGACACTTTATCAAAACGAACAACAGATTCAGAATGACCTTTAGAACGACGGACTATCGCCTGTATTCTGGCAATCAACTCTCCGCGATTAAATGGTTTAGTTAAATAGTCATCGGCACCAAAACCTAATCCCCTTATTTTCTGATCAACTGAAGTTAAACCTGAAAGAATCAGAATAGGCGTCTTAACTTTAGCCGAACGTAGTCTTAGTAAGACTTCATATCCATCAATATCTGGCAGCATCAAATCAAGTAGGATTATATCGTAATCATATATTTTTCCTATCTCAATTCCTTCTGATCCCAGCTCAGCTGTATCACATATTATCCCCTCAGCTGCCAAAGCAAGTTCTATCGCCCTAGCTGTTGATGATTCATCCTCTATAAGTAAAACCCTCATAATATATTCTCCTTAACAAATTTTACTATTAAATAAATATTTACACTTTTCTTAATAAAAATCAAGTAATAATTACTTTAATTTAAATATTTTTTTAAATTGATATCTTAGCGCCAAGGATAAATAGGCTACCCTTATTTTTATCCTTCTTAATAACGCCATTATCTACGTACTTACCATTCGCTTTATAAATAGTTTCTTGTATATAGGCTTTGATACCTTTTGTAATGACATAATCTATACCAATACTCACCGCATCTAGCTTATTATTTTTATGATTACTAAAAAAGTAATTTATACTCGCAGCATATTTGTCATCACAAAATTTATACCTAGAACCAATAGAATATATCGAAGTTTGTGAACCAAAATTATCTACCGAGGAATTAGACAGACTGTTATTATAATTCATATAAGAACCAGCAATAGCAAACTTGTCGTAACTTATCTGCAAACCCACATTGTAGGTATTTAAATTTTTGAATTTCACATTTGATTTACTATTATCACTTTTATTAAAAGCGACAGGTTTGCCAGATTCTCCTACTAAAGATAGTTTTGTAGATAATAAATCTGAATGTTTTCCTTCGTATACCGCGCCATATGATATCCCATCTTTAATTGCAAATTTATATGGGTATGCACTGTATATTGCAAAAAGATTATTTGGGTCATTTATGTCGCTATTTGTAGAATTACCTGTATGCCCAGCATTTGTGCTATCAGGAGAGTAGGATACTCCTAGCTGAAAATTATGATTTTTTGAACCTATTTTCGGCGTAAAATAAGTTATTTTTCTTGAGTAATCTGACAACATGCTTGTCCTAGTTTTTGCATCCAAAAAACTAGTAAAGTTTGTTACATACGCTACTTTAGCTTCTTTCCCAGTTATTGGAGATGTCACAATAAATGCATCCCACCCATTGCCAGTTGCACAAGCTACGCTAAAGCCTGTTACCATCATCTTTGATCCAGCAGTTTTATCAGATCCTAGTTCTAGCTTCCCATAACCAGTTTCTGTATATAAAACAAATGGAACTCCACGGTCATTTCTGGTTGTTTGCTGAACGCTAATCTTTGTACCATATTTTAGACCATTCTCATCCACTAGTTTATAATCTACATAAAAATTACCGGTTGAATAGAAGCCTAAATTCTTATTATTCTGCGTGAACCTTCTTTGAGTTTCATCACCATTAGATTTATAGTAAAGTCCATCAGCCTCTATTAATGCACCCATTTTTACTTCTTTGTCTAAAGCCAAAGATATAGAGCTATTAAAAGTAATAATAAAAGGAATTAGCGCTTTTAAGGTACTAATTTGTCTTTTCATCCCTTATACCCTCCTTTTGCATCATTTTCTTACTGTATAGCACACCAAAATCTACTGGATCAATCATCAGAGGTTGAAACCCTCCATCTTGAGTCACGTCAGCAATAATTTTTCTTGCATAAGGAAATATTATTGAAGGGCAATGCACAGCTAGAAGTATTTCTATTTGTTCTTCTGGAATATTAATCAAATTGAATACACCAGCATACTTCAAATCTACCACAAACATTGTTTTTTCTTTAGAAATTGCTTTTGCGCTTATAGCTATTTCTACCTCGTAGTAATCCTTTTCTGGAAGTCTTTGGATATTTAAATCCAAAGCTAAATCTATTTGAGGTGTTTTATCTATAGCAGACAAACTAGCTGGAGCTCCAGGATTTTCAAAAGAAAAATCTTTTATGTATTGAGCATTAACAGCTATATGCGGCATTTTTTGTTCTAAATTGCTATCCAGCATAATCTCTCCTCTTACTATTAGTTTTTAATTTTTAAGCTCTAGGTAACGTGACACCAGTTTGCCCCATATACTTTCCATTTCTATTAGCGTAAGAGACTTTACACTTCTCGTTACCTTTAAAAAATAAAAACTGGCACGCTCCTTCGTGAGCATATATCTTAGCCGGAAGTGGAGTAGTATTCGAAAACTCCAGGGTAACATGCCCTTCCCAACCCGGTTCAAGAGGAGTTACATTCACTATTATTCCACATCTCGCATACGTTGACTTCCCTACGCAAATCACTAATACATCTTCTGGGATCTTAAAATACTCCACTGTTCTGGCCAAAGCAAAACTATTTGGTGGAATTATACAGACCTGAGTATCTTTATGCACCAGACTATCATTATCAAAATCCTTAGGGTCAACTATAGAGGTATTGATATTAGTAAAGATCTTAAACTCACTTGACACCCTAGCATCATAACCATATGACGATACACCATATGATATTATTCTCTTATCACCTTCAATTTTTATTTGATTCTCTACAAACGGCGATATCATATTTTGGCTTTGAGCCATCTCTGCTATCCATTTGTCAGACATTATTGCCATATAGTGTTAATATTTATGTTTACTACATCCTTAAGGTTCCCAGCAGAAGCTTTCATTACTTGTAACTACCAGGAGTGTAAATAATAAAAAAAAATTCAAATTGTTCTATACGAATAACCCAAAACCCTGCTAATAAGAATGATCTAGAATTATTGGTGTGACAATTATAGCGCTATTTACTTAATTATTGTCAACTATTTATCTGATGCCCAACACTAGTAGTTTGCTAATGAATCCAGTATTTGGTATATTTTTGCTTAGGTATTTAAGAGTTTAAAGCTTACTAAAAATAGATAGAGCGTTTTTTATTGATCACTAAAATTGGTAAGCCAAAACTACAACCAAGGGTTTAAAAAAATAGGTTAATAAACTTGACACTATTTTCTTTTGGGTTAAACTGAGTCAACCAAATCAAATTATTTGAATATTAAATATGAGTACTTTGAAAAAAATTATAGCAACCACAGCGCTAATTACAACCTTGACATCAAGTGCATTAGCTGACGTAACTACAACAGACAAGAAACCAGTACTATCTGATCTTGAGGTTAAGTTGTCTGCTTTTTCTCATTTCCAGTCTGGATTCAGGAATGAGTCTAAACTTGCCAAAGATGAAAAAAATGTTTCCAGCAACAGAACAGGGTTTGCTTTTTACAATGAAACAGCTCTTTTTGCTACCATATCTAACATGGTTAATGATGTGACGTATGGGGGTAAAGTTGTGTTAGTGCCAACTGCTAAGAGAAAAGGTTCTCCAGATTATAATGGATCTCATATATTTGTAAAAACAGAATATGGTGAAGTTCAAGCTGGCTCCCCTATTGCACCATCATCGGTAATGATGATTGATGGAAGCACTATTGCAGCTGCAACTTTTGACGACTGGGGACGTTATGCAAAAACTAATACTAGTTATTTGATGCAAGGATCTAAAGTTGAACCATCTTTTGCTAATTTTTCTGAATTTTTCTTAGATAGTAAGTTGACAACCGATTTGACTACTAGGTCGTATAGTAGTGAACCAGCTAGAACAATCGCTTACTATACACCAAAATATGAATTTGGCTCCACTAAGCTACAAGCAGGTATTGCATATATACCAGACTCAAGCAACACTGGTGCAGACAATCCTGGTACAAATTCTAGCGGAACTAGTACTAAACTGGTTCAAAATGGTTCCATTGAAAAATTTGTTATTGATAGCAGTGTAAAAGATACTTTTTCTGGTGGCATATCTGTAGAACAGGCTTTTGCTGATGGAGTTGACGGCAAGATTGCTCTTACAGGTGAATATGGTAAGGCTGCTGGAAAAGCAAAAAAATATGTATCAGCAAATGATCCAAACCCGACATCTTATAAATTAGATAACCTTAGGACTTATAATATTGGCGCTATATTAAATGTAGGAAACATATCATGTGCTGGTTCCTATGGGTCATTAGGAAAGAGCTTAACAACAAGCGAGTTTCACAAGACTGGCAGAAAAACTGACTATTACACAGGTACTTTAGCCTATAAGCAAGGACCTTTGGCTGCTTCTGTTTCGTATTTTAAGTCTACTCAATATAAAAACACTGTTGACGCGATCACTCTAGGAACAAGCTACAACCTAGCTCCTGGATTTAAGCCTTACGCTGAGGTAACAGGATTTACACTAAAAGGCAGACCAGAGTTTAATCCTGAGCTATCTAAAAAGAAAGTTCGTGGTACAGTAGCTTTAATTGGTGCAAAATTGAGCTTATAATTTAATTAGTTATTTCGGCTATTAGCACTTAAAACTAGTAGCTGAAATTTTTTCGTGATCTAAATCTTTTTTAAAATAATTAGTATGGAAAATAAGTCTAAAATACTTAGCGCTTTAATTTCGATTGCTATACTAATGCTACAATTAAACACCGATTTCGCTCTTGCTGCTGAACAAATTGATGATTCCAATCTACTTGAACAATCATTACAGCAAATTAAAAACACTGAGGAAAAGTCAGACACTTTGGTACCAACTGATAATGCAACTGCACCCCAAAATACTGACAATAATATTCAAGCAAAAACAGATTTTTCAATTATATCTGATGTAATATATACAAATAAAGCTCAAATAGTGATACTGAACAAAATCACAACTAAACCGTACACTCTTAATATAGCTATTGGAAAAAGGTATAATTTTAGCAATATTTCCTACGAGGTACATAAATGTGCTAAATCTATAAATGCTTATAATTTGTCCAATAAGATGTTAGTATCTGTATATGACACTAAAGAAAAAACTGATAATAGCTTAATATTTCGTGGATGGATGATTTCAACAAACCCTTCTATTTCAACAATAGAGCACCCTGTATACGAATTGATCCCTATAAAATGTATAGATTAATTTAAATTATCATTGTGAATAATATTATTAAATATGCAAGTATCATCATTCCTACACTTGGAATGTTATCTGGGTTATCTTTAGCAATCACTACTACTACTTTTTCTTTAACAATGGTTTTATATAGTAGAAACCGCATTAATATAAAACTTCTAAAACACAGTAGCGAAATTCTATTTCTCTTTTTATTATTAATAAGCACAAGCTGGTCATCAAAACCTTTTGAAGCATCTATTATGGCCATATCTTTAATATTATTGATAAGCCCGTTTTATTTAACTTTTTATAATATCGATACCTTATCTACAAAAATAAAATTTACATACAAATATCTGACCTGGGGTTTTATAGGCGCCCTATTTATGTTCTATTTTGAATACTTTACTTCTGGAGTTATAAACAGCGGCTTTAGATTTATCTTCCAAGCAAATTCATCAACATATCATTTTATGCTTTATAACCTTGATAGAGGATGTGTAATGCTGTCATTACTTGCATGGGTTGTAATGGCGTGTAATTTCTTAGAAAGCAAAAAATATCTTAGTTTTATCATTTATTCATTTACCATCGTAACTTTATATATATCAGATAGCCTTGCAGCATTTGTAGGGTTTCTTTTAGGTGGTATGCTATTTATGCTACTAAGCTTTCGTATATTATTAAACCCTAGAATACTATCTGGAATAGTCATTTGTTCATCCCTGCTCTTCCTATCAATAATAAAGAACTACGATGCAAAACAAATTATCGATAAATTTGATTCAATACCAATCTCAGCAAAACATAGAATTTTTATTTGGAAACACACTATGGAACTTTCTGAAACCAAACCACTATTAGGACATGGTTTTGGCGAGTCTAGGTTTATTGATAGCCAAAAAGATTATACAATGTACAACAATATAAAACTTTTGCTATTTCCAACTCATCCTCACAATAACCTAATGCAGTTATTATTAGAAAATGGAATCATAGGGTTAATGTTTTATTTAACCTTAATTTGCGGCTACATCTTTCGATGGCACAGTTTATTTAAAGATATGATAAATGATCCCAATAAGAAGTATAAAATCGTATATAAAACTGGAATCTCTTGTCTTGCATGTTTGTTTGTTATATCTATGATCTCTTTCAACATTTGGCAGCCATGGTTTATCTGCACCTACTTGTGGGTAGGAATATACATGAGTAGTATACATAGCAACTTACGCAAGGAATATACTGCGGTTATTTGAGTTGAGTTATCGCAAGGAATAAACAATGTAGTCGCACTGAGCAAAACACGGTTCTGAACTTGATTAGCATCCACTTAAAACAACCTCAATGCTTTTTGATCCAAGGATCAAGCCCGGGATGACTTTTTAGTGGATAAACTTTCCTAAACATTACGGGGTTCATGCATTGCTACCAACTTCAATATTTCGTCTTGCCAATAGCCAATAATCATCGTATTTTGCAATACTTGGCCCAATTGCATAAGTTTTATTTTCCACGTAATGTTCAATTAGTTTATGCATCGCGTCTTTATGTTTGGCAATATCCTTGGCTGATAATTTAATTTCTTTAATTTGCAAGTACGGACTAGAGCTGCCAATTTTTACAAAAGCTATCACAATACCTTCTAAATCATAAGTATTTGATAAAGCAAAACCATTCTCATAAGCAATTATTGCTTCTATTACTAATTGCGGAGACAAACCAAGTAAAACGTCCTTTTGACTAGGAGCTATACCAGTTTTATAATCCAAAATAGTTATTTTTCCTTGAGAGTCTATTTCTATTCTATCAGCTATTGCGGCTACAGTTATAATACTAGCACCAACACTTAGCTCGATACTTCCATTTACCTCAGAAAATACTTTTGCATCCTGACGCCGTAAATGATCAAACTCAATAAATTCTATTGCAATTTTCTCTAATTTTACCCCCCATAAATGCTTAATTTGCTCTGGTAGATGAATCAACTCAACTTCTTGCTTTATTATTTCTTTAATAAGCAGGTTACTATCAAATTGTTTGCTTGAATTACGCATCTTGACAAACTTATCAAATACTTTATGAACAGTATTACCAAAATCAGCAAGTGATGCTGTATCTGATATTTCCTGTATTTTTTTTAATTGTAGGATTTTTTTTGCATAAAAATTATATGGTGCTCTCAGCAATAACTCAATATCAGTCGCGTAAAGTTTAGATGGAAATATCTTGGATTTAGCAACCAACTCACTGCTTGCCGTTATGGTTTGATTAAATGCAGGTTTTTGATATACAAGAGTTAGCTTTTCTCCTATCAAGTATTTTAAATTGAGCAAATACGGCGAAGGTAAATTGATTTTATTATTACTTCTTCGAGATCTACTTAAATATACCTTGCTATTATTAGAAACTAGTAAATTAAAGCAATTTAGTTCATACTCAATTTGTTTTTGTCTTATATCAATTCCTAGTTCTTTCTGCATCTGCTTGCTCATCCACGGATTTGATTTATCTTTTTGTGGATAAACAGTATCATTTAAATTAGCAATAATTACTAAATCAGCATCTACCAAGCACGCTTCTTCTAAAGAGCATATTATAATATTACTATTGCTATTATTTCTTATATACTTACCCCCTGCTAGAAGTTGCTTAAAAATATCAACAAACTCTTCTATTGTATTTATTTTTAGCTTATTTCCGACTGAAGTTAATTCACTTAGCATTTCAGAATAATTGCTAAATTTATCAAAATCAGGCACAAGAGTTTTTGCAGTTTGTATTACTTTTTTATAAATTGAAATAAATTCAATTAGATCAAAATCAACAGTAAACGATGATAGTATATTGTTAAAATATAATTTTGTATTTTTATTATTATACTCATCAAATATATCCTTTATCGTATTGATATTATTTGCAAACCTATTATTTTTTTTAATTATATTTTTTATTTTGATATCAATATCTTTGTTTAATAATGGGTGAGATAGCAAAGCAATAAAATTTTTAAGATCAAATGGCAAGCATATGTTTTCTGTTACTTTTAAAATAAATGATATATGATGATCAGCGCTTATATCATCGCCAAAATAGTCTTGATATGAAAGCAGGTATTTATTTAAGTAGTTCTTATAGCAATTTCTAGAACTACCCTCATTTGCCACAAGGGCTATTCTAGTTTTGCCCGACTCTATTTCATCTTTGCATCTTATGGCTATATACTCAGCTTCGTGATAGTTATTCTCAAACTCAGCTAATACTACTTCATCCATTAAATTAACAGAATTTGAGCTCACATTATCAATGATAGTACATGTCTTTATTTCTCTTAATTGAGCAATAAAGTTACTCAACAAGCGATTTGATTCAAAAATATTTGCTATTAATAATTTCTGTGTTTGATCTTTTTTAAGCCTTTGAATTTCAGCATTAAACATTAATTTCTGGTGCTGAGCTTGTGAAATTTTATTTTGTTGCTTTAGTCTGGCCTGCCATTTTTTGTATGATACAGAAAGAAATTGATGTATTTTGCTCCAATGTTCTGGTTGCTCCAGTAGTGGCAACTCTTTAAGCAATTCAAAGTCTATACTATTAGCTTCAATTTGAAAAAATAAGCGCCCAAGAGACGGGGCAAGACGCAAGCTATGAAGCAAATCAAAACCTAGTATTTTTGACTCAAATATTATTTGGGTAATTTCAACTTTCTCTTGTAATCTATCAATAACACCTACTTGTTCTGAAGGAATTTTAAAAACCTCTTCACTCTCTGCTAGTAACTGACTTATAGGTATTACTTTAGGTAAAATACAAGTTCCAAGTTTCTTAAGCAGCAAATTTTGCAATTCATTGCAGGCAATGCCAGAAGGTAAAATGATTTTTAGTTTTGTAAAATCATTAGCCGAAATTTCTATAGCCTTGTTTGCTATTAAATCTAATTGGCTAATTTTTGTTGTTTTAGATATCATGAAAAAATGTAATAACTAAGGTAAAGTAATTTCATCGCCCCACCTAAAAGCAAAGTATAGCTAAATCTAAGCCGTAAAAAACCTAAAAACACCACTATAAATTTACCAAAAAATGGCACTGCACTAAGTATTAAAAGCAAATAAATAGCTTTTGAATTTTTAAACTTATCAAGAACCATCTTACTATGCTCTACATTCCTTGAATTTATTGGAGAAAGAACTTTAAAACACAAAATACCAAGAACATAGTTTAAGCAAATTGCAATGCAATATGCTGCAAAAGTAACTAGTAATATCTGAAAATTATGATAATTTCCAAATATCTTCATTGAAGGAAGCACAAGTTCGGTTGAAATATTAATTGCCAAGTTACTAGTTAGTGTATCAGTAAACAAAAGAGCGTATATCTCTGTGTGGTTCATATATAAAATTATCGACTAATAAATTTCACAATCCATAAAAATGTATGTTGTATAATAAGTTTGCAAATACAATATACTTGAAAACTTTATGATCTAAGACTAATCTGACAATGGTAAATAAGCAAAATAAATTTGAAGAGAGACATGCTAGATATTTTTTTTGAGAACGAAAATTCCGACCTATTTTCATATAATGCAATAGCAATTTTAGTTGATGATCAATTAAAACTGGATAAGACCTCTGTTTCTATAGATCAGAAATATCATGGTATTATCTCAAAAGTAATCAATGATAAAAATAAATTTGAAGGTAAATTCTGCCAAACTATTGCACTTACACTAATTGATAAAGATGGTAATATTAACTATCTAATAATACTAGGCACCGGTAATAGCAAGAAGCTGACCTCTTTTCAGATTGAGGAATTAGGTGGTAAAATTTACTCTACTTCTTGCGCTCTCAAAGCGACAAAAGTATGCTATAAATCAGATTACTCAATAGCAGATTTTTCTCAAGAACGTATATCCACGCTACTAGCTAGTGGTGCTCTTTTGGCTTCTTATAAATTTGATAAATATTTTACAAAAAAAACTGAACAAGAGAAATTTGTAACACAAAGTCTGACTGTACTAGTAAAATCACCAGATAAAATCTACAAGGAATTTGAACCATACAAAGCAATTGCAATGGGTGTACATTTTGCTCGTAATTTAATTAGTGAAGTACCAAATGTATTGTATCCTGAAACATATGCGGAAAAGATAGTAGAAAAACTTGAATCAATAGGAGTTGATGTAAATGTTCTTGGCGAAAGAGAATTAAGAGATTTGCAGATGGGTGCTATGCTCGGAGTTGGTCAGGGATCTGCTAATGAATCAAAATTGGTTGTTATGGAATATTATGGTGGCGACAAAAACCAAAAACCAATTTGTTTAATTGGTAAAGGAGTTACATTTGACACTGGTGGAATCTCTATAAAACCAGCTGCTGGTATGCACGAAATGAAGTATGATATGGGTGGATCAGCAGCAGTTGTAGGTACCGTAAAAGCGTTGGCACTTAGAGGAGCTAAAGTAAATGTCGTAGGAATCGTTGGTTTAGTAGAAAATATGCCAGATGGCGCGGCACAAAGACCAGGAGATGTTGTAAAAACTATGTCTGGTATGACCGTAGAGGTACTTAATACTGATGCTGAAGGAAGATTAGTACTTTGCGACTGTATCACTTACGCTCAAGAAAAATTTGATCCTGAATGTATAATTGATCTAGCAACACTCACAGGAGCTATTGTGATTTCTCTTGGCCATACTTACGCAGGTTTGTTTAGTAATGATGACGATATAGCAAATAAGCTCATCAGATCATCAGCTAAAACTAATGAAAAACTATGGAGGATGCCACTTCATAAAGAATACGATAAGATGATTGATTCAAGCGTTGCCGATATAGCAAATATTGGAAGCGAGAAAGGTATTGCTGGATCTGCTACTGCTGCTCAATTTCTTGCACGCTTTGTTAAGGAAGGAATAAAATGGGCGCACCTTGATATTGCAGGAGTTGCTTGGGATAGAAGCGGAAAAAATCCAATATGTCCAAAAGGGGCAGCAGGTTTTGGTGTAAGATTATTGAATAATTTTATAGAAGAAAATTATGAATCAAAATAGAAAGCGACGAATCTTTGTTGTTGGAAACGAGAAAGGCGGCGCAGGTAAGACCACCTGCTCTATGCATCTTATTGTAGGACTACTTGATAAAGGATACAAGGTGTCAAGTATTGACGTTGATTCAAGACAGCATTCTCTAACTACTTATATAAATCACAGAGAAGGCTATAATAAGAAAAACCAAGATAAGCCTGTTGATATGCCAAAACATTATCACTTACAGGAATCAGGTAATAACTCCTTATATGAAAAAAACAATGAGGAATTGTCATTGTTTGAAGAAACTCTCAAGCAAGCAAAAGATGGTGCAGATTATGTAATCATCGATACACCAGGAAGTCATACTAATTTATCTCGTATAGCTCATTCTTATGCAGATGTTATTATCACTCCGGTTAATGATAGCTTTGTGGATCTAGATGTAATGGCGAAGATTGATGATGAGAATTTCGACATCACTAAACCATCTATTTATAGCCAAATGATATGGGAACAAAAATTAGAACGAGCATCAAGGGACCAGGGATCGATAGAGTGGATTGTAATGCGAAACAGGCTTAGTAATATTGACGCACAAAATAAAAGAAATGTTGCAAGCGCATTAGATAAATTAGCCAAAAGAATATCTTTTAGAGTACTCCCTGGATTTAGTGAACGAGTGATTTTTCGTGAATTATTTCCGTTTGGCCTAACTCTTACTGACCTTACTAAGGCAAATTTTAATAAAACTCTTAGTTTCTCGCATGTTGCTGCTCGCCAAGAACTTCGTGATTTTTTTGACGGTCTAGGTATTGAGTGATAATATATTCTCTTATTGCTGTAGTATTTGTACTATTTATTACGATTACTTACTTTTCGGTAAAACTTGCAAAACTGAAAATTCAGCTAGCCTTTATTGAGAATATTTATCAAGATGAGAAGGTTCTTAATTCTAAATTAGAATCAGAGAAAATCGAATATATTCAAAAAATCGAACAACTAATATCAAAAACAAAATATCAAGATGGATTGATTGCCGAATTTGAGCAACTTCAAAAAGCATCACATGAACAAACAAAATCCTCTCTTTTTGAACTAGGAAATCAATTATCCAAACAACTGATAGAATTACATAAACAAGAAAATCAAGAATCACGTGCACTATCGGAGAAAAAAATTGGTGAAGTTACTAACAAATTTAATTCAGAATTTGAGCGTATAGTATCTTTGGTTGGTGCCCTTAGCAAAGAAGTATCACAATCTAAAGATACTGTTGATGTAATCAAAAATTCTTTATTATCACCATCAGGCGCAGGGGCACTTGCTGAAATCACGCTTGAAAATATCTTAAAATCATCTGGTCTTAGGTCAGATATTGATTATATTATGCAATATAGCGCCATAGATGATGAAGATAATACATACAGACCAGATGCAGTTATATTTTTGCCAGGCAATAAGTTGATGATTATAGATGCAAAAGCTTCTAAGTTCCTTGTTGACGAAGTAAATAATCAACAAAATCTTGCAAAAACAATGAATAACCACCTTAAATCCTTATCTTCTAAAAATTACGCTCAAACAATAAAAAGAAGTGTAGAAAATAAAGGATATACATTATCAAATACAGTCACTCTTATGTTTGTTCCAACAGAGCATGCAATTGAGAAAATTATTGAAGCAGATAGAGATTTTATGAATAAATCTTGGAAAGCAAATATATTTCCTGTTGGACCAGCAGGAATAATGAATATGCTATCTTTTGCAAAGTTCCAAATCTCTGAACAATTGATGATTAAAAATCACATTCTAATTATAGAAGAAGTAAAAAAGCTATTATCTTCTGTAGGAATTATGGCTGAATATTCCTCAAAACTAGGTAACAGCATCTCTGGCTTGGTATCTAATTATGATAAATTTGCTGCTTCATTCAATCGTAATTTCTTATCAAAAGCACAAAAATTAAGTGATATGGGCGTTGAAAGCGGCTTAAAAAAAGACCAAGATTCTCTAAAACGTTTGCAATTATTCTCATCAAAATCTGAGATTATTGAATCAAATAACAACGAAGAACTTACTTTAAAACCGATTGATAAGCACGAATAGTCTGGATGGCGAAAGCCTTAGTGACTATAATCAGCGTTATCATCAAATTTCTGGATAAAATTATCTATTTCTTTTCTTCTTGGTTCCCTGGCAAGGTTATTGTAAAACTCCCAGAATTTGATAACATATTCCCTAAAATCTACTTGTTCAAGCTTTGCTTCATCTGTAAGTTCACCTAAAACTACATCATCGTTTGGTATTGATAATACTTTTGCTTCATCTTCTATAAATTTTAATTGCTTACTATCATCTACCTTTTCATCTGATGCGCTATTTAATTTATCAGATTTTTCAATTTCATCACTAGTGATCTTAGGTAATTCTTTAATTGACTTTGAATTTTGAACTTGCTTAGTATATTTACTTACTAATGAATCACTACCAGCAGAAGCATTGTCACCCTTTGCATTTTTTTCACTCTCTTCTACTACATATGCTGGAGTTGGAGAAGAGGTAATGTCTGTTTTTTCTGCAATATTATCTACTTTTTCTACAGGCGCTTCTGGCTTAGGTAACTCCACTTTATTGTCTTCAGGCACTGGAGCAGTTTCAATTTTTTGAGGCAAAGAAGGTGACGGGTCAAGAGCTGGTGGCGTAATATCATTAGGATCATTTTTGACATCAGCAACCTTTTCACTTACAAAACTTGAAGCTGGAGTTGTTAAATCTTTCTTATCTTCTTTTGGTTCCGTATTTTCTTTATTATTTTCTTCAGATACCTTTGGAAGCTCTAATTGACTTGGTTGTAGTGGTTCTGTGTTAGGTGTATTTATCGTTTTAAGTTCAGTAGTGATTAAACTTGGCGTAGTTTCAGGTACCTTCGAAACACTTGTAATATTGGTAGACGTAGCTTGATTTTCATCACCAAAACCAGCTGGGAGTTGCAGCTGATCCGATTCATTTTGTTGACTAGTATTTACTACTTGTTGTGGGGTGTTTATATTCACCTGATTTGCCGAACTGTCTTTTGACACAATAGGAGTAGTAGTTACGTTCGTCGAATCCAAATTACTTGGCTCCTGGTTGACCTTATTAATCTGTTGTCCATTATCGATAATGGACATAGGTTGAGGGAGCTGAGTTTCACTCTTAGGTGCTTCAACTTTTTCCTCTGTCTTAACAATAACTTCCTTTTCTTTCTCAACGATCTTAGCTTTTTCAGGTTGTTTCAAATCTTGACTTGTGTCTTTAATGGTTTGCGATTTTGTTCCAGTTTTTTCTTTTTCTTCACCAAAACCAAAAAAAGACTTTATTTTTTGCCACAAGGACTCTTGATCTGCACTCTCTACATTTTGTTCTACTGATTTATTAGTACTTTCTTGTTCAAAAGCTGGTGGCAATGGTGGTAGTGTACTTTGATCATCAGCGAGAAGAGTCATAGGCGTAAGCACTATTATTGATAAAAATAGTATTACGATCTTTTTCATACTAACATCCTAGTTAATTTTACTTCTTAATAATAACTCTCTTAATTTCTTCTGAAACCACTTTTTCTACTATTTTAGGCAAATTGTTATCCAACCACTCTTTTATTAATGGTCTCATGATATCATTTACCATGCCATCAATACTGACTGCAGCAGTTCCAACATATTCGCCTTTTTCAAGAGCATCATTTAATTTCTGAATTTGTTCAACACTCTTTTTCTTGGTAGCACTTGAAATAAAATTCTCATTTGAATCGTCATCAACTACTGAAGTAAGCTCTAGAACATTTTCCTTATTAGAGTTGTTTTCGGAGTTAGTTTTCAAGTATTCCTTTGGTCCAGTTTCTATCATCCCTCTTATGGACTTCAGAATATCTTCAAGCTTTATCTCTTCACTCCCTTTTTCGGATTTATCACTCACTTTAAAATCCTATAATTTTAGTCTTGATCTTCTTAAATTCTTGTTCTGGTTCGAAGTAAGCAACTTTTAACCCCATACATTTAGCTGTTAATCCACCAGCTAATGCTTTGATTTTATAAGCTGACAAGGCTAGACCTTTTCTTGCCTCTACTCTTCCATCTCTAGCCTGATTTAACCTTTCTTCAGCTCTTAGTACATCTACGATAGTTTTAGACCCCAAAGATTCTTCCTGTTTCATACCTTCATAAGCTATTTCAGCAGCTGATACTGCCTGATTTGCTGCTACTATTCTGAGTTTAGATGCTTCATACTCGCTCCAACTAGCTTTACAGCTTGCTTGTATTTGCTTCAACACACTATCAAGCCCTATTGCTGCACGCTTAGTTTGGTACTTAGCCCTTCTAACATCTGAATACTCCGCTCCACCTTTTGCTAAAATTGGGACTGTAACTGATAATGTTGACGTTATACTTCTATTATTAACTGTACCACTACCATTTTGCTCTGGATTATAGTCTGTTAACCCACCTTGTACTCTAAAACTAACTTGAGGTAAAAGAGCTCCTTTGGCCGCATTTTCCTGGGCTCTAGCAGAAAGTCTTTTATGTCTTGCACTATCAACAGATGGGTGCCTTTCAACGGCTACCTTCGTTAGCTCTTCAAGCGAAGATGGCAGCCCTGATGGTGGTTCAGGCATTTTCAAAGCAACAGCATCAACATTAAATACCCTATTAAAATTTGCCTTTGCTCCTTCATAATTAGCATACGCTACAGATTGCTGCGCTTCGGCGGTCGCTAACCCCTCCCTTGCACTAGCTACTTCTGTTTCAGTTGATTCTCCTAGTCTAAATTTCTCTTTCATTGATTCAAGTTGAGTGCCGTTGGATCTCACACTAACCTTTGAAATATTGTATTTTTCTTCCGCTGCCACACAATCTAAATACGCATTAATTTCTCTAAAGAATGTTTCTTGTTCATTAGCATAATAATCACCTCTTGATGCTCTAAAAGCTTCCTGCGCTGCTTTAAGACCATTAACTGAACTCCAACCGTCATAGACTGGTTGTTCTAGTGTGATAGATCTACTATACCTCATATTATCTTGCGTAATAAAATCTGTTAAATTTTGCGCTGAGCTTCTTCTTTTAATCCTAGAATCCGTTGAGTCAGCATTAGCATAAATTCTAGGCATAAACGCTGCTATCGCTCTTGGGAATTGCTCGATTTCGGTTAAAAAGGTATTTCTGTTTATATGCTGCTCTTCATCGTTATCATACCCTTGTACCAAAGCTTCTTCTAGCGTTACAGCAAAAACATTAGAGATCTGACACAATGATAGAATAAAAACGATATGGATAAATTTTCTCATTTAGCAAAAACTATTTTCCTTAATTAAAACAATACTATGCCAATATAGAACTTTAGTACATAACGATAAAAAATAACTCGTTGTCTTTAAAACTTAACTGTGACTTAGCTACACATAGCTTTAAACATATAATACTTGTGATATTCAATTTTAAGATGAATTTATTTATAGCATCTAGTACTCTAAATTCGAAATAAATACATATAGGTGAGTTGAAATGTCCAAAACAATAGAAGATGCTTTAGAAATAGCTCCTAATCTAGAAGAGCTTCTAACTACAAGTAAAGATAATCTCAGTCAAGGCGACCTGTCTAGCCTAATTGATTTTGCCAAAATAGAAGATGCAGCAAAAAGTATACTTGGGGATTACTCAGAAGGATTAAAAGATTTTATAGATCAATTCTCATCCCAAAATATCGACGATTTCTTTAATAATGTTGACTTAACAGAGGAAGAAAAAGAAAAAATTAATACTACTTTTCAAAGAACAATTATCTATGCTGCTCATGCCGCCTTAAACGTGGTATCAAAGGGGTTTGACAAAGGAGATGGTATCCTGTTTAGCGCCATAGCTTCTGAATCAACAATTAATGTCCTAGAAGGCGTTCTTGATTACAAAAACAAAATAGATAAAATGTTTCCAGGCGCTTCCGATGCAATAATTTCTAATTCTCTTAGTGTTATCACTGGATTAGTTACTGTATACTCACCTCCACTTGGAATAGCTTTAAAAGCTTTTGGTGCCGCAGAAAAAGTTTCTGAGTTCTTGAAAACTGAAAACCTTGATAAAACTGTAAACAGATTATATGAAGCTGTGGAGAAAATTGAACATGATAAACGGCTTTCTTCGGCAGTTACAGTAGATAAAGATGAGCCAGAAAAGCCAAAAAAGAGATTTACAGATGGTATTACAAAGTCTGAAAGACATGCCGTTAAATCTGAAAAAACCGAAAGCTACTCCAAAAGAATTGAATCTGAAAACGAAGCAGAAAAATCAAACACAAAATCAAGATAGTTTATTATTCTTGAGCCATTTTGAACTAGCTGCAATAAAGTGAGGATTAACAAGGGTCTCTTTGCCGTATAACATTATGCTGCCTCTAGTCGTATATACACCGCCCCCTGCTGCCCTTAGTATTGCATCGCCTGCTGCAATATCCCATTCCATTGTTTCTCCAAATTTGGGATATACATCACATAGACCTTCTGCAACCATACATAATTTGTACGAACTAGGAACAGCTAATATCTCATCAAAATTATAATAATTTAAATAATCTTGTGTACTAGGATTAAAATTATGAGAACTAACTACTGCTACAAATCCGCGCTTATCATGAACCCTAGGTACCACGACTTTACCATCTACTTCTATCACTAAATCACTATTTTTATCTGTAAAATATAATCTAGATTGCGACGGTAAATGTACAAAACCTACCACTGGTTTACCTTTTTCGATTAACGCTATATTTATAGTAAATATTTCATTATTCCTAATATAACTTTTAGTACCATCTATTGGATCAACTAACCAAAATGAACCGCTATCAATAATTGTTGGCGATTCCCTTTCTTCACAAATCACTGGTATTTGGGGTGTAATTCTTGATAAGGCGCTAAAAATGTGGTAGCTAATTTTTTTATCGGCATTTGTTACCGGAGATTTGTCAGATTTATAAGTTATTTCTAAACCTTTGGATCTTAAATCTAGAGCGATTAGACCAGCCTCTATTATTACCTCTTTAATTTGCTCTATGAGTATTTTATCCATTTGACGTAGCGCCTTTCATTCTAAATTTGTTAATAAATTACTCCAAGTTGAACCATGGCTGTCATGCTGAACTTGATTTAACATCCATTCCTTTCCTCATGTTATCCAAGTCAAGTTTGGGATAATATTGATTTAAGATAATCTCTGATTAACACAAGCCGTATAAGTATTTACTAATAGGTACGCTACCGTCATCGGACCAACACCACCTGGAACTGGGGTTATATAACTTACGTGATTTAGGACATCTTCAAAATCTACATCACCAACCAATTCAACTTTTTCATCTTTTGAAATTCTATTAATTCCAACATCAATTACCAAACAATTAGTGTTAAAATACTCCTTCGTTAAAAATTTGGCCCTCCCTACTGCTGATATAACAATATCAGCTCTTGAAGTAATTTCTTGTAAATTATTTGTATATGAATGGCATATCATAACACTACAATGCTCTTTTAACAACAGGGCAGCAAGCGGCCTTCCAACTATATTAGACCTTCCTATCATCACTACATTCTTACCAGTCAAATCATCAATGCACGAATTTATAAGTTTAAGACACCCCATAGCTGTACAAGGAACAAATTTATGTTTAAATGGGCTATACAACAACCCCAAGTTGAGAGGATGAAATCCATCAACATCTTTATCAGGACTAATTGCAAACATTACTTTGCTTTTATCGATTTGTTCTGGTAGAGGAAGCTGGACAATAATACCAGAAATTTCCTTATCTTGATTTTTCTTCTCTATTTCAGATAATAATACTTTTTCTGGAATATCATCATCAAATTTTATCAACTCAGTATTTATTCCAACAGTTGTTGCCGCCCTAATTTTATTCTCAACATAAATTCTACTTGCCAAACTGTTACCTACTAAGAAAATAGATAATTTTGCTTCTTTAAGACCAGCCTCTTTGTCTTGATTAATTTTAGCTTTTAAGTCAGCCAATATATCACTAGCAATTTTCTTCCCGTCAATAATTATTGCATTCTTTAGCATCAATTTACCTACATACCTAACAAAAGTATATTATACCTTATCACCATGCAGCCTGGCTATATCTGCTCCACAATTTCTTAACTTATTCTCAAGAGAATAATAACCACGATCTAGGTGGTACACCCTCTTTATTTTAGTTTTACCCTCAGCAGATAACCCAGACAACACCAAGGATACAGAGGCCCTTAAATCACTAGCCATAACTTCTGCACCAGTCAATCTTTTGACTCCATGAACAATTGCACTTTTTCCATTAATAATTATGTTTGCTCCCATTCTGCATAATTCTGGTACATGCATGAATCTATTTTCAAAGATATTTTCTGCAATAACTGATACACCATCTGATATGGCCATAAAACTCATAAATTGAGCCTGTAAATCTGTAGCAAAACCAGGATAAGGCTGTGTAGAGATATTGACAGGCTTAATAACGCCTGCGTGACTTACTCGAACAAAATCACTTCCATACTCTACTATTGAACCAGCTTCGATCATTCTCTGAGCTACGTTTTCTACGATGTCATAATTTATATTAGTTAACTTGATATCTCCCTTAGTAATAGCAGCAGCCATCATATATGTACCAGCTTCTATTCTATCCGACATCACAGTATATTTGGCTCCATGCAAGCTTTTTTTGCCGCAAACTCTAATTTCACTTGTTCCAACTCCATGAATCTCAGCTCCCATGGTAATCAAACATTTACATAAGTCAGTTATTTCAGGCTCTATTGCACAATTGATAAAGAGTGACTCTCCTTCAGCCATTGTTGCAGCTAATATGGCATTGATAGTTGCTCCCACTGATTGTTTTGAAAATGCGAAATGTGCACCCTTTAGTCTACCATTTGATTTTGCAAAAATATAACCATCTTTTATCTGAATTTCAGCGCCCAATGCTTCCATTGACGCTATATGAAGATCAACTTGTCTAGCACCAATAGCACACCCACCTGGCATAGATACCTTAGCGTTACCAAATCTGGCTAGCAAAGGCCCCAAAACCCAAATAGATGCTCGCATTTTCCTAACAATATCGTACGGAGCAGTTAAATTTTTAATCTTATTCGATGAAATTATTATTGAGTGATCGTCATATGAATCAAGTTCAGTAATTTCAGCACCATGATTCCTAAGCAAGTTTTTCATAGTGTCAATATCTGTAAGTTGCGGAACTCTATGAAGTTCTAACGGATCGGATGTTAGTAATGATGCACACATTATAGGTAAAGAGGCGTTTTTTGACCCACTAATTTTTATTTCACCTACTAAGCGCTTTCCACCATTTATAACTATACTATCCATTCTTCCTCCTAGGTATTCTCCAATCCTCATGAGATTCCAAATCAAGTTTGGAATGACTAGTGTCACAACTTCCAAGTCATCCCGGGCCTAAATACGAGTCATCCCGGGCTTGACCCGGGATCCAACTTATTCATGAGATCATGAATCAAATTCAGGATGACTTGTTATCTTAACGATCAAAAATGGAATGACCGCTCAGGCCACTCTACTTCTTTCCTTTTGCTTCATCAAGTACAGCACCTAGAATATCCCCTAGGCTTGCCCCACTATCTACTGAGCCATATTCTTTTATAGCTTTTTCTCGTTCCTCTATTTCAAGAGCTTTAATGGATAAACTTAGCTTACGTCCACCTTTTTCAACTGAGATAACTTTCGCATCAATTCTATCACCTGCTGCAAATCTATCAGTCTTTTGCTCTGATCTTTCAGCAGATAATTCTGTTTTTTTAATAAAACCAGTAACATTCTCGTCAACCGATACTTCTAGACCATCTTTATCCACCGTGGTTACAGTACAAGTAATCACCATATTTTTCTTATAGCTTTCTACGTCTGACTGTTCTGGAGCTTCAGATAATTGCTTAATACCCAACGCTACTCTATCTTTTTCTATATCTATGCTTAAGACTTTACACTCAACAATATCGCCTTTATTGTAGTTTTTAAGAAGCTCAGCGCCGTTATTATCCCAGCTGATATCAGACTCATGAATCATTCCATCAGTATTATCATCAAGAGCTATAAACATACCGAAATCAGTTACATTTCTGACTGGAGCCTTGATTACACTACCAACAGGATTATTTTCTGCAAAAGTAATTAAAGGATTATTTTGACATTTTTTAATACTTAACGAAATTCTATGACGCTCAGTATCAACATCTAAAATTACAAATTCAACTTCTTGTCCAATATTCAATATCTTCTTAGGATTTTGATTTACTTTACCCCAAGCAATTTCAGAAGCATGAACTAAACCTTCAATACCATCTTTAAGTTCAATGAATACACCATAATCGGCAATGTTAGTAATTTTACCCTTCATTACTTTTCCAACTGGGAATTCCTCTCTGATATTCTCCCATGGATTTGCATCTAATTGCTTCATACCAAGGGAAATTCTTTTAGTTTCCTCATTGTATTTAATCACCATTACCTTAACTTCTTGTCCAAAACTTAACACTTCAGAAGGATGATTAATTCTACTCCAAGAAATATCTGTTACGTGTAATAAACCATCTACACTACCAAGATCAACGAAAGCACCGTAATCAGTAATATTTTTGACAACTCCATCAAGAATATCACCTTCTTTAATCTTAGAAAGCATAATTTCTCTAGCTTCTGATCTTGATTCTTCAAGGATAGCTTTTCTTGATACAACTATGTTACCAAGTTTTTTATCCATTTTTAAAATCATAAATGGCTGTGGGATATCCATGAAGACTGTTGGGTCCTTAATTGGTCGTACATCGGCTTGACTTCCAGGCAAGAAAGCAACTACACCATCAATATCAACAGTAAATCCGCCCTTAACTCTACCAAAAATTGTGCCTGTAATTGTTTCACCTTTCTCGTGAATTTTTTCAAGTTTAATCCAAGATTCTTGTCTGATGGCTTTTTCACGACTCAGTAGTGTTCCTCTTCTTCCTTCAACTTTTTCAACAAATACATCTACAATATCGCCTACTTTTGGTAATTCTTGATCTTTTATTAACTGGAACTCACTAACTGGTATTCTACCTTCATTCTTTAATCCAACATCAACTACTATAACCTCTGAAGTAGTTTCTACTACTTGGCCTTTAACTACAGCTCCTTCTTTAATATTTGAAGCTTGTAATGATTCAAGCATTTTAGCAAAATCTTCATCTGATTTTGTAACTTGTGCAAGTTGGGGAACAAATCTTTTTTTCACTGTCATAATTTCTAATGGTGCGACTAATTACGCCTCTTAGTCAAATTTTAATGTTAATAATTGTTGAAAAACGGGCGTTCAATTTATAATTCATTTTTCCAACATTATAGTGTTTATTTTTTTAATCACCTCTTGAGGAGTCAGATGAGTAGTATCAACTATAACAGCATCACTAGCTGGAATATTCGGTGCAATTTTGCGCGAACTATCTCTATTATCTCTGGCAATAAGCTGATCTAAAACGTCGCCCAGTATACATTTCTTTCCTTCAGAAAGCAACTGTTTATATCTTCTCTCAGCACGCACCTCTACAGCAGCGGTGATAAATATTTTGAGCTGTGCATTCGGAGCAATTACAGTTCCTATATCCCTGCCTTCCATAATTATCCTATGAGCATTTTTTATAATGGTTTTTAGGTATTTATTTACAAACTCTCTTACTTCATAAATTGATGATATTTTTGAAGCAAATGAACCTATTTCTTCAATATTTAAATCTCTTCTTTTGATTATATCGGAAATTTCAGCCTCACTCAGTCCATCAAGTATTTTTTTTACCCCTTCAGGCAAAATACCATTTTTAGTACATATATAAGCGATAGAGCGATATACCAGACCAGAGTGAAAAAGCTCCATGTCAAATTCCTTGGCAAGCAAATAACCAATATGACCTTTACCAGAAGCAGCAGGACCATCCATCGCTAAAATAAATGGCAATTTTTTATTAGATATTATTTCAAGTAGATTCATTAGCTAAATAAGTTTTTTCTTTTTTTCTATATGTTTTTATAAAATTGGCAAATAAATTCTTGAAGTTTCAAAGAAATAAGGGTAAAAAAAGTGCCTGTAAGTCTAAGTTTTGTCATTGTTTTAATACTAGCTAAAAAAATAACATAACTCAAAATAAACTTATATACAAACATTTCAAGGGCGGTTAGCTCAGTTGGTTAGAGCATTACGTTGACATCGTAAAGGTCGGAAGTTCAAGTCTTCTACCGCCCACCATTTTAGCAATAAAGGTGATCTCAGGACACAACGAACCTAGTTAAAGATGAAGCCATATCCTGTACTATTTAATCGACCGTTTAAAATCTTCGATTTGGTTGCTCAGCAAAAAATGGAGACTCTTAATCGCTTTTTCTATACTCTCTTTAATCACCGCCGTCTCTTCTGCTGTAAATTTTCCAAGCACATAATCAGATACCATGTATCTTGGGTCTGATGGTCTTCCTATTCCTATTCTAATTCTATGGTAATTATTACTCATATTTTCATCAATTGATTTAAGACCATTATGCCCGGCTGCTCCGCCAGAAAATTTATAAGCAACTCTGCCCAAATTAAGATCTATATCATCATGAACAATAATTATTCTGTCCGTAGGAATTTTATAAAATGAAGCTATTGATTTTACAGATATGCCAGACAAGTTCATATAAGTATCTGGTTTAAGCAAGACCACTTCCCAATCATCGAGGGTTGTTAGCGCGTAATAAGCTTTAAATTTCTCTTTTCGCTCTAACTTTACACCAAGTTGTTCGGACAAATTATCAATGAAGTTAAAACCAACATTGTGCCTTGTGTCTTTATACTCATTGCCAGGATTGCCAAGACCAACGATTAAAAACACTTACTTACACTATTTTTTAGCAGCAGCAGCTGCTGCTGCACCGGCCGCTGGAACTTCATCTTCTTCAGCTTTTCCTTTCTTACCTGTTATTGATGCTATTACTAAATTTGGATTACACAATAGCTTAGCACCCTTTGGCAATTCTATATCTTTTGCCTTTAAAGAAGTACCTACTGGAAATGTTGTAACATCGATCTCTAATTTACGAGGTAAGCTGTCGACTGGACACGTAATCTCAAGAGTTCTCTTGACTGTGTTAAAGTACCCCCCTCTTTTAACACCAAGGCAGTTCTCTTTGTTTGCATACACCAAAGGAACGGCCATTTTTTGGACTTTGTTATCTAGAAACACAAAATCAGCATGGAATACAATGTCAGTAATTGGATGCAGCTGAACAGTCTTTGGCAATACTTTGAACTTCTTTTGACCTATCTCTAGTTCAAAAACCTGTGATATAAATTGAGGTTTTCTGTAGTATTTAGTGATTTCTTTCTCTTCTATTGCAATAGATAAAGGAGTTTTTTCTGGACCATAAATTGTTGCAGGCACCATCCCTCTCTTTCTTAAAGCTCTCGTTGCTCCTGTTCCAACTTCTTCGCGCATTTCAGCTGCAAGTGTTAATGCTTCACTCATTTTTAAATCACTCTCCAAATTATCTATAAACTACTAACTATTGGCCATTCATTTGTGCCGCTTAAGGCGGCGAGTATATATCTATTACTTAGTATATTCAAGATTTTTTTACATAATTTTTAGGCATTGTTAAATAAATTATCTAACTCTCTTTAAAGTGAGTAATAGTAATTTTCTTTTTAACTTATCTCACTGCTGAATTAAAAAAGCTTTTTCAAGGTTAAATCTTTAATTATATAGACTTTTAATCTATTTTATTGACATATAAATACTAAATAGTATATTCTATAGCGATTGCATTACAATTACAAAATGATACTCATATGACCTTATCCAAATATACACAGATATGCGATGCTATCGTTGTCTTAATTGACCCACTGGTTGAAGCTGTAATTCATGATATTGATACAAATAGTATTGTATACATTAATGGCTCGCTATCACAAAGAAAAGTAGGAGATCAGAGTTTACTTGATACAAAAAGTTTAGATAACATAGACCAAATAACCTATCCAAAAATCAACTACGACGGAAAGCTGATTAAATCAATCTCAGTAGTACTAGAAGAAAAATGGGTACTTTGTATAAACTACGATATTTCAGTATTTAACAAAATGCAGGATTTAAGTTTAGCCATCTTACAAAATGGCATTAACAAGAAACCTAGATCTTTGTTTGCAAATGATTGGCAAGAAAAGCTACACATCAGCATTAATGCTTACCTACAAAAAAATAATTTATCATTTGATCACCTAAATAACCAAAGTAAGAAAGAACTTGCAAAACACCTGTTTGAACTTGGGGCGTTTAATGAAAAAAATGCCGCTGATTATGTAGCAAAAATTCTAAAACTTGGTAGAGCTACTGTTTTCAAATACCTGAAAGAATGGAGAAAAAAATGAATATCAATACATTTAAATTGGAAGAGTATTTAGCACGTCATGAATTCTCTGCTAAGTATTTACTATGCTGTTCTGATAGCGAGAGTTTTCTTATGTCAGAAATTTTATCTATGGCTTCTCCAGAAGAATTAAAATTATGGGATAATTTGCGTCTTAGTTATACAGAAGCATCCGGATCCCCAGCTTTACGAAAAACTATATCAAATGAACTTTACAAAGGTTTGGATGAAGATAACATCCTCATGTTTGCTGGTGCTGAAGAAGGAATATTTTGTACACTCCATGCTCTAATTGAAGATGGTGATCATGTTATAGTCATAACGCCTTGCTATCAATCACTTCTTGAAATTCCAAAGCTAAAAGGAGCTGATATATCGGAAATTGAGCTAAAAGAGGAAAATGACTGGCACATTGAATTAGATGTTATCAAAAATGCAATTCAACCAAATACGAAATATATAATTATCAACTTTCCTCATAATCCCACAGGAAAAGTAATAGAAGAAGATGAATTAAAAGGTTTAATTGATATATGTGAATCAAAAAATATTTGGCTTTTTTCTGATGAGGTATATAGACTTCTTGGCAGCCCAAATGAATCATGGGCGCAGCCAGCTGCAGAACTTTATAGTAAAGCTCTATCACTTGGAGTAATGAGCAAAGCTTTTGGTATGCCTGGCCTTCGCATTGGTTGGATTGCTTGTCAGGATAAAGCGATCTTAAAAAAAATAGAAAACCTGAAATATTATACCTCTATATGTAATAGCGCACCAGCTGAAGTACTAAGCCTTATATCCTTGCGCAACAAAGATAAAATCTTAGAACGTAATAACAAAATAGTAAGCGATAATTTAAAAATTTTAGATCAATTTTTTACAGAATATAATCATCTATTTCAATGGGTAAGACCGCAAGGTGGATGCGTTGGTTTTGTCAAATATAAAGGCCCAGAAGTTATAGATTCATTCTGTAAAAGATTAGTGCAAGAAAAAAGAGTTTTGCTTATGCCAGCATCAATTTATAACCATGATAGCAATCATTTTCGTATTGGATTTGGCAGAAAAAACATGCCAGAGTGTCTTGATAAAATGAAAGAATTTTTGTGATCTAGATATCAGGTAACTGTGGTAATGTGCTTAGCAAATATTTGACGAGCAGATGATTGGTCATTATGGTTAAAAATATACCTATCAAGAAAGTACCCTGTTAGCTTAAGAGCAAAATCAATATTGGTCAGTGAATTAAGGTCATTAAAATCTGGTAAGATAAGCAACTTATCTGCATAAGCAAGGCCGCTATTTTTTGATACTGCTATACCAGACTTTGGTGACACATAAAATAAATCATCTGATTTTCCTGTAACAGCACATTTTTCAAGCTGCAGTCTGTATCCAGTTTCAGATAGTATGTCTAATTCTAGCCTAAAGTAATTAGAGAAAGAGAAACTCTTCTTCATTTGCTCTAAGTACTCAAGTAAAGATGGAAATAAATTATTGTGCGGCTCTCTTTCACAAAAAGCACTTTTAAGAATGCATACAACTGAATTAAATGCGTATAACTTAGTCTTATCAGAAATTAGTAATCCATTATAAGGCTTGATCAATTCTGCTTTTGCTGATCCCAAGTGCTCATGAAGCCTAGCTTGCCAAAAAAAATCAACTAGATTTCCAACAGCAAGCACATCGCCATTTTTTTTGCTATATTGCCGAAGTGTGGCAGAATATATTCCATGATTAGCAGTAAATACAGTAACAATGCTATAATTTTCTTTTAACGGGGTTTTAGAGATTATTATACCTTGATCTCGGAAATTCATGTAGAATCACTTTGTTTTTGAAAAGAATATTATGTGAAAACTATTATGAAAACAATAAGATTGATATCGGCATTATTGCTAGTTGTTCAAATTACATTTAACTCATATTCCGCATGCGCAGAAGAAAAGTCATCAAAGGTCAAGTTAGTAATAGCTGGTGATTACTGGTGTCCGTATAATTGTTTACCTAACTCTGATAAACCAGGTTTTTTGGTTGAAATAGCACAAAGAGCATTTTATATCTATGAAATCGACGTAGAATATAAAATGATGCCTTGGAGTCAAGCACTTGAGAAAATAAATACAGGAGAAATAGATGGCATCTTAGGTATTAGCGTGCCAAGCGCAAAGAACCTAGTTACAACAAAATTACCTCTTGAATATAGTCTCTCTGGTGTATACACAAGAAATGATACCGAGTGGGTTTATGACGGAATCGAATCACTTAAAGGTAAAAAGATTTCGTTTATTATGGATTATGTAATTGATGAATCAATAAATACTTTTTTTGGTAGCGAGTATACCAAAGACCCAAGAATGTTTTCTATTGAGGATAGCGAAAAGGCAGTGATTGAATCTATAGCAAATCTTCTAGATAAAAAATCAGATGTATATATAGAGGATGAAAGAGTTGTAAATTACTATATTAAACAAAATAATTTAAAAGATTCAATTAAATATGCTGGTCGAGTTACCAAGAATAAATTACCTATATACATCGCCTTCTCTCCTAAAACGGCTAATATTAAAAAATATATTAAATTTCTTGAAGAAGGTATAGCATCATTAAAAGCCACAGGAGAATATGATGAAATTATGGCTAAATATGATATAGAGTAATAAGTAATGTCTTATAAAATTGTTGAATATAAAGGTATTAGGCCACTAATTGATAAAACAGTATATTTAGCAGATGGAGTAATAATCGCGGGTGATGTCACTATAGGAGCAAATAGTAATATCTGGTTCAATACCGTAATTAGAGGAGACGTAGAAAAAGTTACTATTGGACAAAATACCAATATTCAAGATGGAAGTGTAATTCACACTTCAAGGTTTGATGGTGCAACTGAAATTGGCAGCAATATTACAATTGGCCATATGGCACTTGTGCATGCATGTACGATCCATGATAATGCATTTGTTGGTATGCACTCTACTGTTATGGATAAAGCAATAGTTGAAGAATTCGGGTTTCTTGGTGCTGGAAGCTTACTACCCCCAGGAAAAGTGATTAAAAAAAATGAGCTATGGGTTGGGATGCCAGCTAGATTTGTAAGACTGGTAACCGGTCAAGAAAAAGAATTTATGAAAGGTAATATAAAAAATTACCTGGAACTTGCAAAGGAATATAAAGATAAAGGATAATTGATATGTTAAAATTTAGATACGTTATTATGGCAGCTATCATTTCTTTGACAGCAAATATTGCTTGTGGGGAATACGAATATAAGTTGATCGAAAAAGACCAACATAAGATTCATGTTCTTACTTTAGACCCTAATGAATATGATTTGTCTATGGTATCCTCACATAACTCTGTTTTTGGTCGTGAGAGAGTTGGAGATATTGCAAAACGAGAGAATGCTCAAATCGCATTCAATAGTGGCTTTTTTGAGATAGGAGACAACCAAGATGGAAGACCAACAGGTACATTGGTGATTGATGGTAAAATAGTTGGCCTACGAACTACAGAGCATGCATGCTTAATTAAAAAAGCAAATAATTATGATGTGAAACTAATTACACCTTCATTAAAAATAAAGTCAGGTAAGGAAGTAATAGATGTTCAAAAATTTAATAAATTCGCACTAGGAAAAAACATATTCTATTTCAACAGCTACTGGGGCAAGAAAACTCTAAGCTCTTATAATGATAGAAAAGAGATAGTAATAGGACAAGACAATAAAATTCTGGAGGTATCAAATCATGGTAATAACGAAATACCTGATTACGGATCTGTAATATCATTTCCAGCAAGTTATGATATAAATGAATTTAAGCAAGGTCAAAAAATTGAGTTTATCTGGACTCCTGAGTATTTACTCAAAAAAGGTACTTTTGCTGTCATGGGTATTCCAGCCTTGGTTTTAGACGGAGTAATAAAAGATAAATTATCTAATGAAGAAAAACATGCTAGAACTGCCATTGGAATAAAAGATGATGGTAAGCTACTTGTTGTTGTTGTAGAACATTACTATCGCTCAGATATGTCCACTTTAAACATTCAAGATATAAAAAAGATAATGGATAAAAAAAATATGTCCATGGCTACAACTACAGTATCAGATGTTAAAAAATTACTGGTTAATGATACACCACGAGAAAATATGCCAGTTGGACTTACTACTTTAGAACTTGCAAATTTAATGAAAGAGTTAGGAGCCAAACAAGCAATAAATCTTGATGGTGGTGGGTCATCAAGCCTATATGTAGCTGGAAAGTATGTAAACCAATCTTTTGGCGATAAAGATGAAGGTAATGGGCAAAAAACTATCAGACCTGTCTCTGACGCAATAATTATCAAGAAGAAGTAAACTTTATTGTTATAAAGGTTTTAGCATAGTAGCAAATAACCACTCGTAACCATCTGGATCAAGAACACTACAAAACCTGTCTCCCCAAAACGAGTCGTTTGGAGCAACTATGCTTTCAGCTCCGTTATCAGTAGCTTGTTTGTATAATTTATCTACATCATGACAATATATGTATACGTTAATTGGCATCTGAACACCAAGATTCTTAGGTGATTTTTTTGTTGTTCCATATGCCCCTTCTGGACAAAACATGATGAGTACTTCATCCATTTTCATTGAAACATGTTGTGTTTTCCCATTATCACCCTTCACTGCCTCAGTGACCTTAAAACCAAAAGCCTTTTCATAAAATTCTATTGATTTATCAGCATCTTTTACCGTCATATACGGGGATAGTTGTGGAACATCTTTTGGTTTAAAGCTCATATGTACTAATTGCATGATTACTATATGCCATGGTACTATATTACAAAGCCAAAGTAACTACTAAAAACACTCATTGTCGTTTATATTTTCTTATAATTATCAAAACTCTATACTTATCAATGTTATCGAATGATAATAATGTAACTTTAATTAACACACCAAAACTATGAGCAAAAAGACAAAAACTACAAACGCCCAAACACCAAGTCTAGAGGAATTTACCCAATTTTATCTCCCATTCGCTTTAAGTATGACGAGCAAATATGGTTCTATTGAGAACTACTTAAGACAAAACCCCGCTCTTGCATCGTTGGTTTCCAAACACAACCTCCCCCAAAACAATGAAGCTATAAATACTTGGTTAGAACAACAATTTGGTATTGCACCTACTCTAGCTCAACTCTCTAGGAATAAACTTTTGGATTTATGCGACAAAACCGCAGAAGAGGAATGTAAATTAAGCGGCCATAAATCAGATAGCTGTGAGGATGAACTGTAGTCTATACAACATTCTAGATAACTATATACGCACAATTTTCTATAATTAAAAGTAATAAACACTTTATTACTTTTAATTCGTCATAGAAATATATAGAAAGATAGTGTATTTTGTATTTTTCATTTTTGGCACTCAATAGAGAATACATGTTAAAGCTAGAAAATATTGATCCATACTTAAATTTCGAGAGCGAAATAATTGCACTTAAGAACAAGCTTAATGCGGTAATACTGGCTCATTACTATCAAGATTCTGAAATACAAGATATTGCCGACTTTATTGGTGATTCACTTGAATTATCTCGTAAAGCATCGCAAACTGATGCGGATGTTATAGTATTTTGTGGTGTTAAGTTCATGGCTGAATCGGCCCTTATATTAAATCCAAAAAAGAAGGTACTAATCCCTGATCTTCAAGCTGGATGTTCATTAGAAGAATCTTGCCCTGCTGATCAATTTTTAGAGTTCAAAAAGAAACATCCAGACCATATTTGCATCACTTATATTAACTGTTCTGCTGCAGTTAAAGCATTATCAGATATCATTGTGACCTCTTCCAACGCAGAAAAAATTATTCTTTCTATCCCCGAAAATCAAAAGATCTTATTTGCTCCAGATAAACACCTAGGAAACTACTTGATCAGAAAAACTGGAAGAAATATGACCTTGTGGAATGGCACTTGTGTAGTGCATGAAAACTTTTCTGAACGGGAATTGATCAGACTCAAAAGCACTCACTCAAAAGCTCTGATTATAGCACACCCTGAGTGCCCAAGTAATTTACTTGAATACGCAAATCATATTGGCTCTACGTCATCATTACTTAATTATGTCAAAGAGTATGATAGTAATGAATTTATAGTGCTGACCGAACCTGGCATAATTCACCAAATGCAAAAAATCGCCACCAACAGCAAGTTCTATGATGTACCTTCTATTGATAAGGCCGGTTGTAGCTCATGCAGTCAATGCCCATATATGAAGCTTAATTCTCTTGAAAAATTATACTTATGCATGGTAAACCAATCACCAGAAATAAGCCTAGATAGTAATGTAATGGAACAGGCAAGAGCCTCTCTCGATAGGATGCTAGCTATTAAATGATAATTTATAATTGTGTAGTTTTTAATATGGCCTAAATGCCTCGTTAAATACACACACTACTTTCTTCCCGGCTCTTAGAGTAAGCTTTTTGAAGACCTGCTCTACTACTACCAAATTGCTATTAGACGGATCTAGGCGAAAGTTTACCATTGATTCCACTAAACTCTCATCTACAGCAAATATAGCTGGTATTTCATTATTTTTTTCTCTAAATTGAAGATAGGTAAACTCGCCATCGTCAAAAATTTTGATAGGAGCAATCTCTTCGTTACCACTGATTGAGTAATAGAAGTTGTACAGCTCTGGGTGCTGCATATCTGGGCCACTAGCACCAGAAGATTTATTAAAGCTTCTTACATGCTCTTCTTCTTCTTCGTCTGGGTAAATAAACTTCACATTAAACACCATACCAGGATCTCTTATATCCGTGGTCTCTTCTGCATACAACTCAAAGAAGTATGTTCTTTTACTAGTAATCAAGGTCATATTAGTGGTAGCTTCATGCTCCATAGGCTTAATAAAGATTCTATGCCCTGCAGGCACAATTTGCCACGAAGTGGTATCACCCATAGAGATACTAACCACTTCTTCATCTTTTGCTAGTTCAATGCTAGCTTGGTAACCATAATATCCAATAAATTTAAATACATCGTCAGGATTGTAAACCATTACTCTGATCCTACTATCTGTAGGCGTTGGACGTGATTCTCTTATTGCCAATGCACAATTCACAAATGCTATCAAAGTGATCAAAGTAACTACAATTTTCTTCATTTCTTACTCGCCTTATTATCTTTAATTTGTTTTAGCTGGTATTCAACCACAGTAAAGTTAAATCTAGATCCTGATGGCATACTGGTATTGATATCATCAACTTCATAATCAATCGTTACTTCCCACACTGAGTCCTCTAAATTCTCATTATTGATACTATTGGCTATCGCACTAAACTGCACCACCGCTTTAGATTTAGCCGGATATTTACTTTCAAGAATTTTGATATTCCTTTTTGCGTTTTTCTGATATTTCAACACTGGAGAAGAAGGGTTATCTATATTCATATAGTTATAAAATCGCCTAAAAGCTATTCTTGTTGAATTGTTTTTTAAGAATACAAATTGCTTTTTAAGCCTGTCATAATCATAACTTTCCCTTTGCATTACATAATTCCTAATTAAAACATCAACTATTGAAGCTAACGGATCATTTTCAACTTGACCTGCTCTAATAATCTGAGCAGTTTTATTCATTGATGCATTTGCAGAAATCGAATACTTCACCTGAATAACTGAAGGAAATAAAGAATATATATTCAAACTAAGACCACAAACACATATACACACTGCAATAGCAAGTATAAGGGAGTATGACCTTTGTGAAAATGGAGCAATATACTTGAAAAAGTACCACTTTTTTGCATCCAAAAAGTACTCACCAGATTTAATATAGTCGTCTAGTAGCTCGCCACTATTTTTCATTTTATGATCTTGAACAATATCAATTTACTAGTAATCATATGATTTTAACTGTAACTTATGAAATTAACATCTCTTTCTTCTTATGTTTGTCTAAGAGAAATCAAAACAAAACAAAATTGTTGCAAGTTAACATTAGCTGTAGCAGCTATAACTGGAAAAGAAAACTAGTATAATTTAATATCGTTCGTAGTAGTATGAGAAAGAAAATTGATAAATTCCACATGTTTATTAGGATATTATTATACATAATCAGCCCAGGTTCATATCTAGTGTCTAAATATGATTTGAAAGAAGAAACTATAATGTTATTTCGAATGACAATTAATATAACCTACTATACTGCCATAATAGCAATATTATTCATAATCGAGTATTCCTCCTGAGTTTATCATAGATTTTGATTCACAAAATTGGCGCTTTTTTTATAGTATTTCAATACGAAAATACAACAAGAGTTTACTCTTAGCTCAATTTTACAGTCTTAGGATTGTATTTTACATTTAGCTTAGTTAGACTATAGGATAATAGTGTTGCGTTCTTAATCAAACGGTAGACAAAAAAGATGAAAAGTAAGCATTTTAAAAATTATCTACTCATTTGTTCTCTTATTGTTCTTAGTCTTTCTTGCACTCCAAAGCCACCATATGAGATCAAAAGTCCTTGCGTTGCAAATGACTCAGTAGAAAACAGCAGCGCAATACACCCTTGCATAAGAAGGCCAGTAAATGGTAACCGCTCTATTGTATAGCATAATATTTGGAATTTTGTTACATAGCCTCTAGATGTGAATAATTAAGTCTAATGTTTGTAGAATATTTGATCGTTTTTATCTTCGGAGTGTTAATAGGCAACTTTGCTACACCAATTCTCTACCGCTTACCTAGAGGAATTATTGTTTATGGCTTTAATAAGGAGTTCACTAGACCTCCATTTTGCTCTGTATGCTACCATCCGCTCAAATTTTATGAATATTTACCAATACTAAGTTGGATAAGTACCTTAGGCAAGTGTAACTACTGTAAAGTACATATTTCTTATTCTTATATTTTACTAGAATTATCAGCTGGTTTTGCTGCCATCCTTTGCTTATATTTATTTAGGAATAATCTGGACTTATATTTTATCATATTTTCTTTCTTAGTTAGCGGTTTAATAGCAATATTTATTGCATACGAGCATCCAGTAATTCCAAATACCGTTACCCTTAGCTTAATTGTGGAAGGTATAGTCTATCGGACTCTATCAGAGAAAACTGTACTATCTTGGTTACTTTCGATATGCATAGTTTCTTTACTAAGTCTTTGGTTACTTAATAAAAGAGAATTCTTAAACCCAGAAAAACAATCTCTAATTCACGTGATACTTCCTGGTGGTGCTTGGCTTACAAATGAAGTGTTATTACTTTATGGTATAGTTGTCTTATTTTCTTTTATAATAAAGAAATTCTTTTGGCAAAAGCTTAGTATTTACGGAGTCAGTATTGCAGCGTTAATATTCATCGTTTTATACATTAATTATATAAACCACTGATTTATTTTTTGTATGAATTGTTACTATCATTTGGAGAATTCAAAATTGTATCTACTTCCTCTGATTTTTGACTTAAAGAACCGTTTGGGTCCATATTCATTATTAAGTGGTCTGCGTACAGAAATAGAACTGGTATTGATACTGAAAATAGTAATAGCGCAATAGTCATTTAACTAAACTCCTCTTCTTTTATTGCAATCATAGATTGAAACAGTTAATTTATAGTTAATTTGTATAAAAGTGGCTGATTGCAATTTTGATTCTTCCTGTGTAGAATGTGCTTCAGTTAATTTTTGAATTATTTGTAAACGTATATGATGACAAGGACAATAGTTAGTAATAAATTAGTTTTTCGTGGGTCGCTAGGGGATGATTTAGTAGCCAGAGTAGATTCACCTGAGAATCCAGATGCTTACGTGCTGTTTGCGCATTATTTTACAGGTAACAAAGATATTAGCCCATTGAGCAGAATATCTAGGGCGCTTAATGAAGTGAATATTGCTCTATTTAGGTTTGATTACACTGGTCTTGGTGCAAGTGGGGGTGATTTTGCCAATACTAATTTTACTTCTAATGTTAATGATCTTATAGCTGCAGCAGATTTTATGAGAGAGAAATTCGCTGCTCCACAAATACTTGTCGGTCATAGCTTAGGTGGAACGGCTGCAATTGCTGCAGCTTCAAAGATACCAGAAGTTAGGGCGGTTGCTACTATAGGCTCACCATTTGATACAGCTCATGTTCAGCATAATTTTGTGGATCACATAGATGAAATTAATGAAAAAGGCGAGGCAGAAGTAATCCTTGGAGGAAAGAAATTTAATATAAAGAAACAATTTCTAGATGATATATCCAATCAAGATATGCCTTCTAAGATCAGAAACTTAAAAAGAGCATTATTGGTAATGCACTCTCCTATTGACGAAACTGTCGGTATTGAAAATGCTCAAAAAATATATGAACTAGCTAAACACCCCAAAAGTTTTATCTCTCTTGATAAAGCTGATCACTTACTGATGAAAAGTCCAGAGGATAGTAAATATGTTGCTGCCGTTCTTGCTGCTTGGGCCAGCAGATATTTATATAAATAATTAATTTTGTAGCACAAGACAATTAATCTGCTAGTGCTTCTATAAGAATCTGAGCAGCATCTGTAATTTGATTAGATGCTTGTAATGCAGCAACAGATGCAACGATGCTGCGAAGATTTTGTGCATAATCATTTGCTGCTTCTACATATTCTGTTTTTAAATAAGAGTCTGCTGCCTGCTCTGTTACAATTGTCGTCGCCCTAAGAGAATCAACTACAGAAAGTATATTCATCTTTGTACTTGAAATTTGCACTTGAGCCAAATATATAGCCTGTAATGCACCCGTAAAATATCATACGTACATGTCTTGCGAAGAAGAAAGTGCCCCCCACTTGTCTAGATACGGTTGATGTAAGACCACTTTGTAGCGTTAAAGGCATCTGTAAAAAATTATTAATTTATATTGAGCGCAATTATAACGCATTATTCAACTTTTATTTGTACAAAATAGATTATATGAATTGCAAAAATTGACTAAAATAGTCTTGATCGAAGATAAAAAAGCAATCAGAAAAAGGAGTCAATAAGTCTTAATTCTTAACAAAAACTCCTACCACTTCGACGTGCGAGCTCCAGTAAAATTGATCGACAGGAGTAGCTTCAAGCAATTTATACCCTCCTCTTTCTAGAATTTTGGCATCACGAGCAAAAGTTTCAGGGTTACATGACACATATATAATTCTTGTGCAGCTACTGTTAGATAATTCTTTCACCTGAACTAGAGCACCTGCTCTTGGTGGGTTAATCACAGCAAAACGATATGGTCTTAATTCATCGGTATTTAAAGGATTAGTAAACAGATCGCGTTCTTGTAAAAATATTTCTCCTTTTGATACTTCTTCAAGAGCTTCAAGAGAAGGTGTATGTGAATCAAAACCATACACACTAAAACGCTTACTAAGCGGTAGAGCAAAAGTACCGCGACCACAAAATAAATCCACTAGCTCTCCTTTTTCTTTTGGCAAATATTGTTCTACTAATTCTGCAAGTATTCGGTCTGATGAGAAACTTGCTTGTATAAAACATTTGGCATCAATAGCTACTTTTTTATCTCCCAGGATAATATATGGACTTTGACTTTCATATATTATCATCGACTTTTTAGGTAAGGAAATTTGCAGCCTAATAATTCCATTTTTTATGGCAAAATCTTTAAGTTTTTGCTCGAACTCAAGTTCTATAATGTCATTAACCTCAAGTAACATATCAATACCATTACTTGCATGGGTAAGAAAAATTTCAGCTTTTTGTCTATTTTTTAAAATCAGCGTAAGAGTTTCTTTAAGTGGCACGAGTATATCCGATATGGATTTCATAGTTACTGGGCAGCTATCTATATCAATTATCTGATGAGAATGAAAACGATAAAATCCTAGAAGAAGCATCTTCTCATCTCTTTTAAAGGCTTTTAGATTAATACGACGACGGTTTCCTTTATTGATAGTAATTATAGGTTTTACTATAACTTTGTCCGGTAAAGCATTTTTTACAAGGTTATATTTAAAATTATTGTAAGTCTCTATATCCATATGCTGGAGCGTACAGCCACCGCAACGTCCAAAATACTTACATTCTGGTGTAATTCTGTGAAGGGATTGTTTTTCTATAGTTCTAAGTAAACAATTAGATTGGTTACGATACTTGTGTCTTTCAAAACTTATAATTTCATCAGGTAAAGTATATGGCACCTCTACTACCCCTAAAGCGCTTTTACCGCAGCCAAGACCGTACTTATTTACAAAATCTATCTGACACTTTCCCTCTTCTATTAAAGCCATTTTTATAAATATTTGGTTTATTCCAAAATTACTTGTATTGGAGGTGTTTCTAAATAGTTTTCTACTACACCAACTAAATCAATTGTTACAATATCCAGAATAATAGCGTGCAATTCCTCTATATAGGCCTTATAAGAGCCATTTCGTGCTTGAACTTTGTCATTAATTTCATTGCGATTTGCTTGAGTAAGTAAACCATTGCCACCAATATCCAGACAATGCAAAGAACTAGTAAGAAAGATATCTACAATAATAGAGATATCATTTAAACATATCTCATTATTTCGCATATTAACATTTTGTAAACTTGGAATAGTGGCTAAACTCTTCGCGATTTCTTTTGCATGTTCTCTCAAATAATTAAATCCCATATCAACACTAGTCAATTCTAAAAATTTTACTAGTTGTTTTGATGTTTCTGGACCATATTCACCAATCCTATTATGACTAAGATCAAGAGCGCGTAAAAGTGGTAAATCTCTTGTCAATCTCTCAATAGTAGCGGGAGCATATTTACCTAAACCACTTAGTTTTATGGTAATAGAGTGTGTTACATTAGGATCATTTTGACTATCAATATTTTTCACTTAATACACAACTTGTTTAATTGACTAATATTTCTATCTCATAGGGAAGAAATACTAAAAACACAACTATAAAATTTAGTTTTTTTTATGATTTACTCATGTAATGAAAAATAGCTATGATAAAGGGTAAACTTAATTCAGGAACAAGATAGCCAATCCATACTGCAGCTGGCTGAGGTAAGCCAACGATACTTATTGAAATAAGCCTACCCACTCCAGCACATAGTACCCCAAGAGCTATAAGATATACTAGCATACCTTGTTGCCAAATTGTAAATGCAGCCCAAAAGCTAATAAACCCAGTAGATAAATATACTCCAGCCATAAATCTATGCACATTGTCTAGTCTAGGCGTTGTATCCGGTTGTCCTAGGTACATTTGCAAAGTTCCGCCAAGAATGGCAATTGCACCTACACAAAATAGCGCCACTCTTACAATTTGTTGACTGATCAATAATGACTCTCCTTCGCTCATATGCACCTCCTAGAAATTAATTTTCTGGTGTCATTTTAGTATGATAGCATTTTATTATTCAAAAATATAATTGTACTATTAGTGTATTTTTAATCTATTAGTTGTATTGTGTTATTGTTTTATAATTTTAGAGTTGTTAATTTTATGAGCATTTTAAGAAAATTACTAATCTATGTTACCACCACCCTTGGATTAATATCTGTTGTATATGCAAAGGATAATTTTGAGCAAATTATCAGCAAACCTATTAAAATTGATACAAGCAATGCTAAACTGAGCACAATGAGTAAGGCATCAACGTTACTTATATCATGTGTAGATTTTAGACTAAGAGATGAAACCGAAAAACTTATGAGAATTAATTTTGGCTTACTTGATGATTACGATGAGATAGTAATGCCTGGAGCATCTTTAGCATTAGTTTCCCAAGATCATCCACATTGGAAACAAACCGTTGAAGATATAGTTGAGGTACTTAAAAAACTACACCATATAAAAAGAGTGATATTACTTGATCACAGAGATTGCGGCGCCTACAAGCTGATTATTGGCCATGATCATGCAAAGAATCATGAATCTGAAACCAAGGCGCACCGCCAGGTTCTAGTGCAAGCAAAATCTAGTATAGAAAGTAAATTTCCTCAACTGAAGGTGTACAGCTTATTACTAGGTTTAGATGGAGTAGTTGAAGTCATCAAATAGTGACCACTTCTTCATAAATAAGTATCATAATCTATTGATGCTGTGCAAAATAGTATGTTGAGTTAACCTTACCCGTGTTATTGATTTTCTCCAGTTTCTGCCTCTCCACCAGCTAGTTCAACTTGATCCTTCTGATCTTTATCTGTATTTGAAGATAACTCAGTTTCTTCTGTTTTAGATTTCACTTTCTTATCAGCAAGCATTATTGCAGATTTTACCACATACTTATGTACACCTTCCTGATAAGCTATTACTTCTGCAATATTACTTTTAGATGAACCTAAACCATCGATTATTTTTTGCAATTGTTCAGTACTAACACCTTCTGTACCTTCTGTAAGTTGTTTAGATAACTCTAGAATCACTTCTGTAAGCTTTTTTTTACTATGACTACTATCTTCTACTTCTGCTTTAGACATAATATTTACTCTCCATAATTATTTAATTACCAGATCATGGAGAGTATATAGTAAATTTATTAAGAATTATTTAATTTATTTACTTTAAAATAATAATTTAAACTTGATAGAACCTTGATGGCTAATATACTTACCTCTCAAGTGAGAGTTATAGCTAAAGAGAATCTCATTATTCCTTTTACTAGCTAGCAAAGTTGCACCCAAATTATACCCAGTTTTTTTAGTAGTGATTGTTATATCGTTACCTGGAAAATAATCAGACCATTGAAGTTTTATCTTAGATTTACCAGATTTGTTGATCAAATAATGGTCTATTTCAGCATGGATACCTGGTGTTAGATTTAATCCACTAGATAGAGAAAATGTTTTGCCGGCTTTTATACCAACAATAGCAATTAAACTTGAATTTTCCTTTGAAGTTACCGACAAATTATACACTCCAGTGCCGTACTCATTATATCCACCATTGTAATTTTTGCCATATCTTAGCCCAACATTTGGAATAATGTAACAATCATTTACTGGCAACTTATAGTTAATTACAGTTTCTAAATTATATGTCCTGACATTAAATTTTGCATTGGCTGTTTTGTACGTGTCTACATCTACTAACCTCCTAGTCTTTTGCATAGCCTTAATAGAACCAGCGGAAAATAACCAATGAAAAACAAACCTACTATCAAGGTTGTGTGCGCCATAAAGTGAAATTAAATCGCTCACTGTTTTTATCTTATTTTTTATTGCAGCATTATATTTAAATTTTGCATTTAAACGTGTGTAAGAAATTCCAATGAGATTAGCATCATTGATATACTCCTCTATGCCAATAGTTGCGCCATCTGTTGTTCCTTTAAATCCGTTCTGACCACCTTGTTGCCCCTGCTTTATGCTTCCAAACAACCCCCTTACCCACACTCCTCTTGTTTTAGATTGATCCTCATCACCAGCTGACAAACCAGAGTTGTGATCTGCACTTGAGTTGTGTGCTGTATTAAGTTCAATTATTGGACTTGATGTTACTATTTCACTTACCCTAGAATTTGTTGTGTCCGTTGCAATTCTTGTTAATTCATCATATATGTGTATTTCGTTCTTAGTATGGTCAGTATAAGTTTTATTACTTGTTAAATCCTCAGCACCACCAGGTGCTGCATCATTTATTCTTTGTATCGCTGATAGGTAAAGATGACTCATATATTGATCATCATAAGCACCCAATACGCTATCATTACTATGATTCTCACCATTTGTATCAAACTCTTCAGCATAATCTACTCCATTTTCAGATCCACCTTTTGCTACTGGAAGAGTCAAATGAGGATTCTTTACCAAATCTATAAAAAAATTACTATCTTCAGCTTGCTCATACAATTCATGATCCATGATATAAACTTCATCTGTGTGAGGAATGGATGATGCAGCAGGATTTTTAGCTGTCTTACTGTTATCCAATGGGCTATTACCGTCTTGTACTGGTATACTTTTTTCCATGCTAATTGCAACAGCTGGTGATGGTTCAGGTTGTTTGAACGCGCTCTGAACAGCAAGTATTTCAGCCACCATTTCCTTAGTAAGAGTTCTTTGTTTACCTCTAGAAATAGTAACACTTCTTTTAGGCCCTTCTGGTTTAACAATACTTGCATCTGTAATATCTTCTTGTGGAACGGACGCATTATTCGTTGGTTCAAATACCCTTGCTACCGAGGTTTCAGGTGCTGGTATTACCGTAATTCCTCTTTTACCTAAAGTTAGATATTTTTTTACTACTTTCTTTGGACTGGAAGGCGTTACCTTTCCTACGACTATACCAACTACCCTACTATCAGATTCAGGCTGAACACTAGGATCTTGCTCAGGATTACCTTTATTAAAAAGAGCATTAATTCTTGCTGCATTACCCTGACCAATTTTGACAACAACAGTAGGTTTATCTTGTGGTACAAATGGACCAGCACTCCTATTCATATCCGGTAGACGGTAAGGAACAAGGCCCACTCCTAAACCGAGTACATTATCAGTTTCACTAAAAGCATAGGCTTGAAACGATAAAGAAGTAGATAAAATTATAGTTACTAATAGTAAATTAATAGAAAAATAATTTATTTTAAAGTTATAAAAATGTGTCATATAAATAAATTTTAATAATTAGATCATTAATATAATTTTATTTATAAGATTTGCAACTAAAATTAATTTAGATTAGGATTATACAATCGCAGAAAATAAAATAATCAAGGAAATATTTCCTGTAATCTTTATTTACAAAAGGGTTAGATATGAAATTAAATACACAAATAACTCCTTAAAATAACGTATTAAAAAATCAAATAATTTGAAAAAGATATTAAATTTTATTACTGCATGACACATAACAACACTAAAAACCTCTATCAATAAGTTGGATTATTTACAAAGCAATTTGCTAGTAACCAGAAGCACAATAAAACCACCTAGAAACAACCAATTGTTGGTCTTAGTTACGGAATCTATGTAAGTAAGTTTTAAATTTTCTGATAAATGGAACTATTTCTAAAGAAATAAATACTTTGAAGAGTAGATTAAATAATAATAGCACGTACAACTCATCATACATGCCATTATTAACTGTTACTCTCATTTAAATACGAAAGCTATCTTACTAATCACAAGATTATACATCCACAACAAAGATCAGCTTTGACCGCATCGCCATGACCTTCACCAACAACCTGAACTTCTGCACCATCAGACTTTGATGGATCTGATGATAAATTCATTCCGAGCACTTCTTGTAACGATAATTTTTCCTGATTATTACTTTCTTGGTGAGCTGTCGCTTGTCCTGGGACTACATGGATCATCGCCCCTTCTGGATTACTAGAACTTACCACTTCATCTCTACCCATAGGTGGAGTCAATTCTCTGTCTAAGCTAGGAACTGGAGGAGTAACCACAACCCCATCCCTTGGTAATGACGATGCCACATACCCTTGTGATACTAATCCTAATTGCGACATATCAGGCACCACACTCACTGAACGTGTTAATAATTGAGGAGTAATTTCAAATAACACTCCATCTTCACTTGTTGGACTTTGTGTAGGCGATCTCGGATCTGAACTCACTACTGAACCTAAACTGGCACCCACCAACTCCTCACCTTTAACCCAAAATGCAGTTGGCTCACGGTACAACCCAAAAAGTGGAGAATTAGAAACCTCTTCTTCCTCTGGTTCTGGTGATAATCTAGGAAATTGTTGTTCCTGAGATGGTGATTCTGGCAGTGGAGCAGCGATCGAACGCGTAAGCGGCAATGGCGGAGGTATATCAGAACAACTTACTGAACGTGATAATACATGAGGAAAGATAGACGCCTCCTCAATAGGGTAGCTGAAATCAGGTGGCGGTATTACCAAAGGTGCTAAACCTAGACCCTGCGCTAACTCTCCCAATTTGGATCCAGAAACATGACGCTCTACAGTTAAAAAATCAGACGGCTTAGGAGCTTCATCAACGTCACTTTCATCTGGCTCTCCCACTGGATGCTCTGGTACTAACTCTAATTCTCCAGAGGCAGATAATGAGAATATTTTCACTACATATTCATCATTATAAAGTATTTGCCCACCAACTTGTGCCCCCCTAAAAGTTGCCCCTTCTTCTAAAAGAATTCTATTTCCTGGATTGATTTTAAAGTTTTCGTCAATCACACCACTTAATAATGTATTATTTCCTGCGGCATCTATGTGTCGAGTTTTCATAAATCCTCCATATCATTGTTAATTCTATATTGATTTTATAGAATTATTATTAACTAATCATTAACGACTAATTTCAGAATTTATAAATCCTAAAACTCATCTAGGATAATTGACTGTTGCAGGTAGTTTTTACTTTGTATAATGTTGGATTTTTTTGCGTAGTATATCAATAGAAATCCCAAGAATATTGGCAGCTTTAGACATGTCACCCAAACAATACCCAATCGTATTAAAGACCATTCTTTTTTCATTATCAGATGAATCTGCAACATCCTGGTGAGATTGATTAACTTCTCTTTCTTGAATACTAATATCAGAAGGCTCTATCTCATCACCATCTGATATCAAAACGGCCCTATGAATTACGTTTTCAAGTTCTCTTACATTTCCTGGCCAAGTATATTTCATCATTTTTTCAAGAGCAGATTTGGATAATTTCTTTTCAGCAAAACCATTATTTCTACTATATTTTTTTATAAAAAATTCTGATAATAACTCGATGTCCCTTTCCCTTTCACTTAATGAAGGTAGCGCAATATTAATTATGTTTAGCCTAAAATATAAATCTTCTCTAAAATTGCCCTTTTCTATTTCTTTTTGTAAATCTCTATTTGATGTAGCAATAATTCTTAAGTCTACTTTTACTGGGGAATTGCCACCTACTCGATCAATTTCCTTTTCCTGAATAGCTCTTAAAAGCTTGGCTTGAAGCCTTGAATCCATTTCGCTAATTTCATCTAAAAGAAGTGTCCCACCTGATGATTCCTCAAATTTCCCAATTCTTCTTGAGAGAGCACCGGTAAAAGCTCCTTTTTCATGGCCAAATAATTCAGATTCTAATAGATTCTCAGGTATAGCAGCACAATTCACTGCAATAAATGCCTTTTCTTTTCTTTTGCTTTTATTATGAATATAATTGGATAATACCTCTTTACCAGTACCAGATTGGCCAGTAATTAGGACGTTTGCGTCTGAAGCGGCAATTTTATCCGCAAGAGCTATTGCTTCTGTCATTGCTTTTGATTTACCTATGATATTTACTGTATCATCAGAAAGGGCTGCAAAGATAGCTGCAATTAACCTCTCATCAGGAGGCAGAGGCATAAACTCCCTTGCGCCAGATTTAATAGCTAATACCGCTTCCTTAGGAGAGCATTGAACACCATATGCAATAACTGGCGTAGACATTTTTTCATTATTCATACTTTGCACCAATTGTTTAACGTCAAATTTAACATCAACTAAAACTAAATCTGCTCCTTTACCTTGACATAAGAAGTCAACCGCTTGATCACAAGATTCGACCATAACTACTTTTGCGTTTTTTGATCTTGCAATGTCAATTGCAGTCTTAATTTCGCTATTAACATCCCCTACTATTAAGAGCCTCATATTAGCATTCTTCATAAAATTGGTTACATTCCTGTACTAGCGTAAGTTAAGTTTTATCTTCTCCAAGGTGGTACAACAACTTTATACACGCCGCCTTTGATAATAACTTCTTTTTTCTCAAGTCCCAAGTACTTTTCCTCTCGTAGTAATGATATAGCAACATTTTTGTACGAGGAGCATATATAACCAAGTAAATCACCACTACTACTATGTATTTCATCACCTTTGTTCAAAGGTGCAATATTTGTGCCATCAATAATTTGCAAACCAAAAATTTTTTTTCTAATTTCCCCCAAGTACTTTGCTCTCGATATAACTTCTTGTCCAATATAACATCCCTTGTCAAAATCTATTGCGTTTAATTCAATTGCGCCAAATTCAATTGGGATTGATTTTTCGTATTTGAGGTCCATTCCCCCATCTATTATAAAATACTTATACTTATCCACTAAGTATAGATCAGGCGAATTTTTAAGACCTGTAGGCACTTCATCCATGCTTGCTAGCGACCTAAATGACAATTTGCTATAGCGTGGATCTTTCAGTGAATAAACTACATTATCACTTATCTGATGTTTAGAATATAAAATACACATCTCATTTGATATGTCTGATATTTCAACTAAACTTCTAAGCTTATACATAGCAAGTTTTGCCATAAATGACGCTTTTGATTCAGCGCTAATATCTAAAAAAAACTCCTTATCCTCATTTTTATATAAAAATAAATCACATAAATATCTTCCTTGATTAGTTAAAAAATAGTTATAACTATATGATTTTTTACTTACATCATTTGTAAGCAATGACTGTAAAAATGTAAGGGAATCTTGACCAAATACTTTAATAATCGACCTATTAGAAAGAATTTCAATCATACAGTTTTACTCGAATTCATGATCTGCTGAAAAATAATCTCTAAATCTGGACTCGCGGTATGAATATCAATAATTTCTCCTCCTAAGTTCTTTATAATTTCAAACATCTTGTAGTAGTCAGTTTTTCCTTGATCAATATAAAATCGTATTTTATTGGGAGAAATAAATTCGTATTTCTTGTCAATATTCATGGGATTGATCACATTGGAAAATGTAAATTCTATGTATTTACTACCCAAACTATCTAAAATTCTGTTTTTACTATCTTGTTTTACAATTTCACCATTATTTATGAACGCTATTTCATCACAAAGTTCTTGCGCTTCTGTTAGATAATGGGTTGTAATTATAACTGTAACACCTTGGTTTTTAAGACTTTTTATATATTTCCATAGCTGATCCCTTAATTCAATATCTACACCGGCCGTAGGTTCGTCAAGAATCAGCACTGGCGGACTATGAACCATCGCCTTTGCAATTAAGAATCTTCGCTTCATTCCACCGGAAAGAGCCTGAGGGTAGCTGTTTCTCTTATCCCACAAACTAAGAGCTTTCAAAATATCTTCTGTTTTTCTATTACCAGGCTTAATACCGTAATACCCAGCATAAAACTCTAAAGCATCAAATATTGGGAAAAATGTGTCATATACTATTTCTTGCGGCACTATACCTATCTGACTTCTAGCATTCTTAGGATACTCATCGATAGATATACCCATGATGCAGACATCACCAGATGTTTTCTTAATTGTGCCAGCTAAGATATTAATTAACGTTGATTTACCAGCACCATTCGGACCAAGTAAACCAAAAATTTCTCCCTTAGGAATGCTCAAATTAAGTTTATCTAAAGCCCTTTTAACTACACCACCGCTTTCGAAGTAGTCTTTAATTAAATTAGTAACTTTAATTGCATCTTGCATTTAGTATAAAATTAAGCTTTTGAACAATATTAGCTTAGAGCTTCAATTACATTATTACCTTCATTTACTGCCTTTACAGAAGAATTATTATGAAGATCTTTTATTAAACTAGATAGCGCACCAGTTTCGTACATTTCCCTGACAATATCACAGCCACCAATAAATTCTCCTTTGATATACAATTGAGGAATTGTTGGCCAATCAGAATAATCTTTTATTCCCTGCCTCAAGGCGTCACTTTCTAAAACATTTACATCTTTAAACTTCACATTAAGAGTCTGTAATATCCCTACAACCATAGCGGAAAATCCACAATTTGGAAAATCTTTAGTCCCTTTCATGAACAATACCACTTCGTGATTGGAAATTAATTCATTGATAAAATCATGTATTTTTTTTTCATTCATAAGCAAATTACCAAGAAACAAATACTTGCGTTAAATTCTGCGCTCCATTATACACAATTATTGATAAAAAATAAACAACAAATAAGTAATGTTACCTATCGTAAAAGTTAAAAATATATTTTCTATATTACAGTCTAAGGTTAATTCTCCTAAAACAGAACTTAATTATAATAATAATTTCACTTTAGCAGTAGCTGTCATTTTATCGGCGCAAGCAACTGATATTTCAGTAAATAAAGCCACAACAAACTTATTTAAATATTACACCTCCCCAGAAAAAATGCTAGAGCTAGGTGAAGAAGGATTAAAACAACACATCAAATCTATTGGACTTTTTAATAGCAAAGCGAAAAATATTATCTCTCTTAGCAAATTACTAATCGACAGGCATCAGTCAACAATACCAGATAATTTTGATGCACTAATATCCTTACCAGGAATTGGTAGAAAAACTGCAAACGTTATACTCAATTGTGCTTTTGGCAAACCAACTATCGCTGTTGACACTCATGTTCATAGAGTTTCAAATAGACTAGGATTAAGCAATGCATCAACACCAGAAAAAATAGAGAGAGATTTACTAGCAATTATACCAAAAAAATACTTAAAACATGCTCATCATTGGCTAATATTACATGGAAGATACATTTGCAAAGCAAGAACCCCTTTGTGCCAAGATTGCGCTCTTAAAGAGTATTGTGATTATTATAAAAAAAAGTATGCGGTATGAACAAAATTATCATATTTGGAAGCGCCAGAAGCTTTGGAAACACAAGAAAAGCAGTAAATGAGATACTGAATAATACAATAATAGACTTAGTTGATTTAAACAATTTAAATATTAGCCCATTTGACTACGAGCATAAGAATAAAAATGATGATTTTATCCCATTAATGGAGAAAGTAATTATTTACGATACCATAATCATAGCAACACCCGTTTATTGGTATTCAACGGATGCAAATATAAAAATATTTTTAGATAGAATATCAGACCTACTTAAAATAAGAAAAGACTTAGGAAGAAAATTACGAGATAAAAAATTATTTGTTATCTCTAGCTTTCAAACTTCTTACCCAAGAGGTTTTGAAGATATGTTTGAACAAATATGTGATTATTTAGGTATGATATATTTAGGCACAAGTTTTATTTATAGCGGAACAGAAAACTCCGACTTCTTAAAAAATAATATCCATGAAATACAAAAAGCTAGATTAATTCTTGATATTAAAGGCTAATATCACCTATTATCTGGTGGATTTAGAATATTTAAGTAACTTGCAAGTATCATAAAATGTTAGATTTACCAGAAACTATCGCCTTAAATAATAAAGCAAATAAATTGCTAGTATTCCTTCATGGTGTTGGTTCTGATGGTTACGATTTAATTAGTTTAGTACCATTTATACAAAATGATTTACCAAATTATCACTTTATCTCTCCTCATGGTGTAGAACCTTTTGATATGGCCCCATTTGGCCGTCAATGGTTTAGTTTGCAAGATAGAACACCTAGTCTAATACTAAAGCTAGTAGAACAAAATATACCAAAACTAGCCGAGATTATTAGCAAAAAACAGCAAGAACTTGGACTATCAAACAAAGACACAATACTTTTTGGCTTTTCGCAAGGGACCATGATGGCATCTTATTTGACTCTTGCTCAAAAAGACAATCCATATGCTGCTTTGATTGGGTTTTCGGGACGATTAATTGCACCAATTGCTGGGCAAGTAAATACTAAAACACCAATATGTATTATACATGGAGTAAGTGATGATGTAGTACCTTGCACAGAAAGCGAGAATTTTGCTAAATATTGCAAAGAACTTAAAATTGAGCATGAGCTGCATTTAATTAACAATCTAACACATTCAATTGATGACAAAGGACTTAATTACGCTGTAAATTTCCTAAATCGCTTAGCGTTGGCATAATAAGTTATATAATGTAGAGGGGCTAGTATGAGCACGATATTAAACACACAAGATAAGGAAATTTTTGATGCAATAAACTCAGAAAAACGAAGACAAGAGCATAATATTGAACTTATTGCCTCTGAAAATTTTGTAAGTAAGGCAGTTTTAGAGGCCCAGGGCTCTATTATGACCAATAAATACGCAGAAGGATATTCTGGTAAAAGATATTACTCTGGCTGCGAGGAAGTAGATAAAGCTGAAATTTTGGCTATAAATAGGCTAAAAGAGCTCTTTAAATGCTCTTGGGCTAATGTGCAGGCTCATTCTGGTTCTCAAGCAAATCAGGCAGTGTATCTAGCGCTACTTAATCCTGGGGATAAAATACTTGGCATGTCTCTAGACTGCGGAGGACATTTGACTCATGGAGCAGCCCCAAACATATCTGGTAAATGGTTTAGCCCTGTATTTTATAGCGTTGACCCTAAAACGTACTTAGTTGACTATGATCAGGTAAGAAAATTAGCAAAAGAACATAAACCAAAATTAATAATAGCCGGCTATTCTGCTTATACTCAAACACTAGACTTTGCTAAATTCAGAGAAATTGCAGATGAAATTGGAGCATACCTGATGGCAGATATTGCACATATTGCCGGAATAATAGCAGCAAATCAACACCCTAGCCCATTGCCTTATGCACATGTAGTTACCTCTACCACCCATAAAACACTACGCGGACCAAGAGGTGGAATCATTATGTCAAACGATATTGAAGTTGGTCAAAAAATTGATAAAGCAGTATTCCCTGGGCTTCAAGGTGGTCCTTTAATGCACATTATTGCAGCAAAGGCTGTAGCATTTAGAGAAGCTTTAAAACCAGAATATAGCAATTATATTGCTCAAGTATTGTCTAATGCTAAAACACTAGCAAGCTCTTTACAAAAGAGAGGATATGACATTTTAACCGGTGGAACAGTGAATCATATTGTTTTACTTGACCTAAGAAAACACGGCATAACTGGGAAAATTGCTGCTGATTCTCTTGATAGAGCTGCAATTACTGCAAATAAAAACTCAGTACCATTTGACACCACTTCACCGTTTGTTACATCTGGAATTAGGCTTGGCACTCCAGCCTGCACTACAAGAGGTTTCAAAGAAAAAGAATTTGAAATAGTAGCAAACTTAATCGCTGATATACTAGATGGACTAAAATCATCAGATCATAACACTCTTATAGAACAAGAAGTACACAAAAAAGCAGTTGAATTAACTAAGAAATTCCCTATATATACTGATCTATGAAATGTCCATTTTGCCATGCCCCAGAAACTATAGTTAAAGATACTAGAGAAACTGAAGAAGGGAAAGTTATCAGAAGACGTAGATCTTGCACAAAATGCAAAGGTCGCTTTACTACTTTTGAAAGAATACAATTGCGAGAATTATCGGTAATCAAAAAAAGCGGAGCTAAAAGACCATTTGATAGAAATAAAATTCTTAAATCAATTTCAACCGCACTAAGAAAGCGAAATTTCTCTGATGAAGTAATCGAAAATATAGCTAATAACATCATACTTGAAATAGAAAGTTCAAGTGCAAGAGAGGTGGAATCTCGAGCAATCGGTAAATTAATTATGAGTGAACTAGCTAAGATTGATCCAGTAGCCTATATAAGGTTTGCATCTGTTTATAAAGATTTTGCAAATGCGCAGGATTTTGCTAGGTTTATAGGCCAAATCAAAAACTAAAAATATGAATAGAATCTTATCAATTATAGTCACCTTTATTTTAATACATAACGCCATGGGAGGGAATCCAATGCTTAACAATATTAAGGCTCCAATTGCAGATAAAATCACTTATGAAACAGAAATTGCAGGAAATAAAATCAGTGACCAATACCATTGGATGAGAGCACAAGGATGGCCAAACAGCGTTAAAGATCAAAAAGTACTAGATTACCTTAATGAGGAAAATAGGTATTTTGATAGTTTTATCAACCCATTGGAAAAAGAAAAAAATATTATATTTGAAGAATTAAAAGGCAGAATAAAGCTAGCTGATCAATCAACATATATAAAAAGAGATAAGTATTATTATTATACTAGAACTGAAGAAGATAAAGAATATCCAATATATTGCCGCAAATATGAATCAACTGATGGTAAAGAAGAAATACTACTAAACGTAAACGAGCTAGCTAAGGGACAAAAATTTACTTCCCTAGGTGGTTTTGCAATCAGTCCTGATCATAATTTAATGGCTTATTCAGTTGATCATACCGGTGGAGAAAAATTTACTATCAAATTATACGATATAAAATCGGCAAAATACTTAAGTGATATCGTAGAAGATACTTCTGGTAATATCATATGGCACGAAGATCAAAGTGGTTTTTTTTATACCCCAATAGAACCTGATAATTGGCGCCACAACAAAGTGTACTTTCATAAATTGGGAATAAATAAAAAAGAAGATAGACTGATATATCATGAACAAGATCATCTTTACTATACTTCTGTTAGCAAATCCTCTAGTAAGAAATATATCTTTGTAGTTATCAATGGTCATGATAGTAATGAGATATACTATATTGACATGCAAGATAAATCACTTACCCCTAAGGTGATACTAAAACGCAAGGATATGGTGCAGTACAGAGTTGATCATAATGGCAATTATTTCTATATGAGCACCAATGATAATGCAAAAAATTTCAAAATCTTGCGAAGTGAATCTAAAGATTATTCCTCATCAAGTAAATGGATTAACTATATCAAAGAAGATAAAAACAAGTATTTATCTAGTTTTGACATTACCAAAGATTTTTTATTAATAAATTATAGAATAAAAGGCCTACCTGAATTAGTGGTGCATAATTTAAATGATACAATCGAAAAGAAGCTCACTTTTCCAGAGGCTGCTTATAGCGCTAGAATTTACTCTACAAATTTCGAAGAAAACGATATTAGATCTGACTATAGTTCAATGGCAAGACCTAACACCACCTACTCTTATGATTTTATTTCTAATAACTTGAGTGCTTTAAAAGTACAAGAAATTCCAAGTGGACATGACCCTAAGCAGTATACTGTTGAAAGGATCTTTGTTAAAACTGACGGTGTGGAAGTACCAATAACTATTTTATATAAAAATGATCTATTTAAACATGACGGATCAAACCCTCTTTATTTATATGGCTATGGTTCTTATGGTATCAGCATCCCACCTGTTTTTAAAAATACAGCTATCACACTAGCAAATCGTGGTTTTGTTTATGCCATAGCACATATTAGAGGTGGCGATGATTTAGGATATGATTGGTATGAATCAGCAAAATTCTTAAATAAAAAGCGTACCTTTACAGATTTTATTGCAGCAGCTGATGAACTAGTTAGTAAAAAATATACCTCAAAAGGTAATATAGCAATCATGGGTGGTAGTGCTGGAGGAATGCTAATAGGTAATGTTATCAATCAAAGACCAGAACTGTTTAAAGCAGCAGTTGCTCATGTTCCTTTTGTGGATGTGTTGAATACTATGCTGGATGAAACACTACCACTGACCCCAGGTGAGTTTAAAGAATGGGGAAACCCAAAAGATAAGGAGTATTTTGATTATATCAAATCATATTCACCTTATGATAATGTTACTAAACAAAATTACCCCAATCTAATGGTTACTGCTGGCTTATCAGATCCAAGGGTTGGTTATTGGGAAGCATCAAAATGGGTTGCAAAGTTAAGAGACCAAAAAACGGATAATAATATAATTATCTTTAAAACAAATATGAGTTTTGGACATCAAGGCGCCTCCGGCAGGTTTGATTATTTAAAAGAAGCTGCTGAAGATTTGGTCTTTATTTTTAAAATGTTTGGTCTTGAAATAAAATGAAGAACTAAGAGCCAATAGCTTTTAAGAGCTCTATAGCAGCATTTACTCCTTGTTCATATGCAGTAGCAACTGAGAATATTTTATTACAGCCTGATATTTTACTACCATCTTCACTAGCTAGCATATAGCTAGCGAAGATCTGGTCATTTTCATATCGTGCATATGCTGCCATCGGCGTTCTACAACTAGCATCAAGGTAGGATAGGAATGACCTCTCAGCAATAGATAGATCCCAGGTTGGCACGTGATTAATCTGCTTACATAGTTCTAGCATATTTTGGTCATCTTGTCTTACTTCAATTCCAATAATGCCTTGACCTACAGCTGGAAGCATAAAATCTGTTTCAATTGGAAAGCAATATTTATTGTCAAACAAACCCGCCCTTTTAAGGCCAGCAATAGCCAAAATGGTTCCATCTACCTGACTGCTTTGAAGCTTTTCTATCCTTGTATTAATATTACCTCTAAACACCACAACTTCTATGTCTGGTCTTACCTGGTTTATTATTACTTTTCTTCTAACTGAAGAACTACCAACTTTAGCATTTTGCGGCAGAGTTAAAATTGAATTAGATTTAAATGATACAAAGCAATCTCTTGGATCTTCTCGCTCCAATACCGCAGCTATTACAAGACCTTTTGGCAACATTCCTGGTACATCTTTTAAAGAATGAACAGCAATATCAATTTTTTTATCAAGTAATTGTTCCTCTATTTCCTTTAAAAACAGGGCTTTACCGCCAATATCGTATAAATTCTTGTCAGTAATTTTATCTCCTGATGTAATTATCTCAACGATTTGGCAATCGGCGTTTTTATAATGTTTTGTAATTTCTGATATAACTAAATTCGCTTGAATTAATGCTAGTTTACTTCCTCTTGTGCCGATTCTTATTTTCATATTACTTCAAAGAAAATGGGCTTTCGATTTCTAGAATATCACTATTAATCATAGCACTGGCCCCAAGAGCAAAAGGATAATTAATAGAATTATGCCCCACCCCAACTGTTCTATACACTGGCAAATGTTTTAAATAATTATTACTAAAATGCTCAATACTAGCTTCTAAATGATTATCTGAAGCAGTAAAATCACCAAAAATTACTGCTTTTGCACTATCAAAAAGACCTGCATTTTTCATATGAAGAAGGTTTCTATGTACCCGGTACCCTGCCTCATTAACCTCTTCGATTATTACAATTTTTCCTTCATTAACTGGAGCAAGCCTAGTACCTATCATATTGCAAATCAACGTTAAGTTGCCACCAGTTGTAACAGCGTTAAATTTTTTTTCTTGTAGAGCTTTTTGGTTTAATGGATTCAATGTTAAACTTACTTCATTACCAGAAAGACACGATATCATGTGTGATATCATGTCTTGATTGTGTTTTCCTACTGCTCCATGGATTGAGGCGAATTTGTAGTGTTGATTGAAGAGGTAGTGAATTGCAGTTGCATCACTAAAACCAATAAATATCTTAGGGGTTGATGGTTTGATATTCATTAAATCAAACACAATTTCTCCAGCTCCATAACCACCCCTAAAAATAGAAATGATTTTAATCAAAGGATCTTCAAGTGCATCTTTGAACTGCCTAAAGCGCTCTTCTCTTGTAGCTGCAAAATAAGCAAGACTGCCACCTGCAAAAATCTTCTCATCATATACACACTCTAATCCATGCTCTTTGAACAAAGATATTGCAAGCTCTAAGCCTTTTTTACTTGTTTCTAAATCAAAATTATTTTCAGCATCTTTGATCGCTGAACTCGGCGCAATTATAGCAACTTTATCTTTTTTTCGATTAAATTTAATCATCACCTACCTTTAGAGCTGCAATGAAAGCAGATTGAGGAATTTCTACGTTACCAACGTTCCTCATCCTCTTTTTACCAGCCTTTTGTTTTTCAAGTAGCTTTCTTTTTCTTGTGATATCACCACCATAACATTTTGCAAGCACGTCTTTGCGCATCGCTTTTACATTTTCTCGAGCTATAATTTTGCCACCAATTGCTGCTTGAATAGCAATTTGAAATAACTGTCTAGGAATTAGATCTTTTAATCTATTACATAACTCTCTGCCTCTATATTCAGCTCTTGATCTATGAATTATTGTTGATAATGCATCTACTGGTTCAGAATTTACCAGAATGGATAATTTTACCAAATCACTTTGTTCATAGCCATCCATCTCCCAATCAAAGCTTGCATAACCTTTTGTACAACTTTTAAGTTTATCATAGAAATCAAAAACTATCTCATTCAGTGGTAACCTATATTGCAACATTATTCGCCCAGACATATATTTCATGTCTAGCTGCACTCCTCGCTTATCAGTACATAATGCAAGTACCGATCCTAAATACTCTTCTGGAACCATTATTGTTGCTTTTATCCAAGGTTCGAGCATAGTTTCAATGCCTTGTACATCAGGAAAATCGGCTGGGTTATGAATTTCCATCTCCTTACCACCACGAAGAATAATCCTATATATAACACTTGGAGCGGTGGTAATAAGATCAAGATCGAATTCTCGATCAAGTCTTTCTTGTACTATCTCGAGGTGAAGTAAGCCAAGAAACCCACATCTAAAGCCAAATCCTAAGGCCGTAGAGGTTTCGGTTTCATAGGATATACTCGAATCATTCAAACACAACTTTTCTAAAGAATCCTTAAGTGCTTCAAACTGGGAAGCGTCTGATGGATAAAGACCACAAAACACCACAGGTAAACTAGGCTTAAAGCCAGGTAATGGTTCTATATTTAACTTAGTATCTTCAACTATGGTATCACCAACTTTACAATCTGAAACTTGTTTGATTGAAGCAGTAAAAAAGCCAATTTGACCATCATCTATTGAATCGCATAAAACCTTTTTAGGAGTAAAGTAACCAACGTTATCTATTGTATATGTCTTCCCAGTGGAGAGCATTTTAACCTTCATACCCTTTTTCAAACTTCCTTGAAAAACTCTGATTAAAATTACCACACCTAGGTACTTATCATACCAACTATCCACTAGCAGAGCCTTAAGATGCTTTTCGTCAGACTTATTTTCCTTTGGCGGAGGTAAGCGATTTACAATGGCTTCTAGCACCTCTTCAATACCGATTCCACTCTTAGCTGAGATAAGTACAGCATAACTGGCGTCAATACCAATCATATCTTCAATCTGCTGTTTCACCATTTCTGGTTCAGCTGCAGGTAGATCAATTTTATTAAGTATAGGAATTATTTCGTGGTTATTATCAATTGCTTGATATACATTTGCTAATGTTTGCGCTTCAACACCTTGACTTGCATCAACGACAAGCAATGATCCTTCGCATGCTGCAAGTGACCTACTTACCTCGTAGGAAAAATCCACGTGCCCAGGAGTATCCATTAGATTCAGTATATAAGTATTACCATCTTTGGCTTTATACTCAAGTCTCACTGTTTGTGCTTTAATCGTTATTCCACGCTCTCTTTCAATATCCATTGAATCAAGAACTTGCTCACTCATTTCTCTTGCAGTTAGACCTCCACAATATTGGATTAGCCTATCCGCCAATGTCGACTTACCATGGTCAATATGAGCAATTATGGAAAAATTTCTAATAAATTTCTTTTCTGTCATTAATGTGTGTATTATATTCCAATAAAAATAGTCTGCCTACGCTTTATGTAACCCATAAAATCATGGCAGAGTATATAACAAAATATTCAAGTGTGGTAGTAAAAATGAGAGCGGAATTAGAAAACCTAAAAAACAAGATTGAAGAGTCATTGCTTTTAATTAGGAGGTCACTTTGACCCAGATGGAATAAGAAGAAAATTAACTGATCTTGAAACTCTATCACAAGATCCAAAATTATGGGACGATCAAAAAAAAGCCAGTGAAGTTTTAAAACAAAAAAGCTCTCTAGAAAAAACACTTCAATCCTATGATAGTATTAACAACAGATTAAATGATAATTTGGAAATAGCACTATTAGCGGAAGCAGAAAATGATGCTATATTGCTAGATGAGATAGAAAAAACTCTGGTGGATATCCAAAAAGATGCATCCAAACTAGAGACAGAATGCTTATTTTCAGGAGAAATGGATGGCAATAATTGCTTCTTAGAAATTAATGCCGGAGCTGGTGGCACAGAAAGTCATGACTGGGCCTCCATAATGATGAGAATGTACCTAAGATTTGCCGAAAGAATGGGCTTTAAACCAGAAATAATTAATATCATTTCTGGTGAAGAAGCCGGCATAAAGTCATGCTGTATTAAAATTACCGGTAATATGGCGTATGGTTGGCTTAAAACTGAGTCAGGTGTTCATAGGCTAGTTCGGATATCGCCATTTAATGCGGCAGGAAAAAGAATGACAAGCTTTGCTTCGTGTTGGGTATATCCAGAAGTTGATGATAATATCGATATAAATATCGAAGAAAAAGACTTAAGAATCGATACATATAGATCTTCAGGGGCTGGAGGTCAGCACGTTAATACCACTGATTCTGCCGTAAGAATTACCCATATTCCTACGAATATTGTAACGCAATGTCAAAGCGACAGATCTCAGCATAGAAATAAAGCTGAGGCGATGCGTATGCTGAAAGCAAGACTGTTTGAACTTGAAATGCAAAAGAAAAACGACGAAATTAACAAACAAAATGCCGAGAAAACTGAAATTGGTTGGGGACATCAAATTAGGTCGTATGTTCTACAACCATACCAATTAGTCAAAGACTTAAGAACTGATTATGAAACCAGTGATACCGGAGGCGTGCTTGATGGCGATTTAGAGAAGTTTGTTTCTGCAAGCTTAGCAGCCAATGTAGGTAATAAGGTACTATAAAAATGACTGATAAAGTAGGAATTTTTGGACTTGGCATCACCGGGCAATCAATTTACAAAGAGCTAAAAACAAAACTCAATCGTATATATTGTTGGGATGACTCAGAAATTAATCGCAACAATTTCAGTAAGCAATTTGACAGTTCCTGCTTAGTACCAAGCGATAATAGTTCTTGGAATGATTTAGATATAATTTATATAAGCCCTGGGGTACCCCATAGTCATAAAATATTTGGAATAGCAAAAAGGAATAACATAAAAATAAGCTCAGATATTGAACTATTCTTAGAGCTTAATAAAAATTCTAAAATAGTTTCAGTAACTGGAACAAACGGTAAAAGTACTACTACAGCGTTAATAGCACACATTCTTGCGCATGCTGGTCTTAATTTTGAGTGTGGAGGAAATATTGGCCTGCCCGTGCTTGAACTACCACGTAATGCCAAAGGCTATGTTCTTGAATTATCATCATTTCAACTTGACCTACTAGATCAATTTAATCCCGATATTTCAGTACTAATCAATATCACTCCTGACCATCTTGATAGATATGACAGTTTTGATGATTACTGCAGCTCTAAAGCTAGAGCCTTTGAAGGCGATGGAATTAAAGTCATTGGTTTAGATAGCGAAAAATCCAAGCTATTATTTGATACTTTAAAACAAGCTGGTGATAAAAAACTTATACCGTTTAGTACAAGAACAAATATCAAAAACGGTATTACTTGTAATGAAAATACTATTCATGACAATTATTTTAATAATGGAAAATACCAAACTGGATTTTTACAAAACCTTCAAGGTAAGCATAATAATGAAAATATCGCAGCTGCTTTTGCAGTATGTAGATCACTGGGCTTAAACGCAAAAGAAATAATTGATCATATAACCACTTTTCCTGGCTTAAAACACCGAATGCAATATGTAGGAACTAAAGGACATTTTAGCTTTTATAATGATAGCAAAGCAACAAATGCTGCTGCTGCTGCTGCATCGTTATCTTCTCTTGGCAATATTTTATGGTTGGTAGGCGGCATTTTTAAGGAAGAGAATCTATCTCCAATCGAGCCATACTTGAGTAACATAACAAAGGCATTTTTATTTGGCAGAGATAAATTAATTCTTGCTAAATTACTGGATATTTATAAGGTCAAATATACTATATGTGATAATATGGATCAGGCATTTGAATATGCAATATCTGAAAAAGCTGAATCAAAACGCGAATATAATATTCTACTTGCACCAGCTTGCGCATCCTATGACCAATTTAAGAATTTTGAAGACCGAGGCGATAAATTCGTAGAATTATATGATACTAAGCAGATTAATTAAACAATGGTGGCGTGAAATAGATCAGCAATCGGTGATTGCTTATGCAATTCTCATTGCCCTTAGCTTTATGCTTGTGACCACTACAAGCTCGGCAGTAGCAAGAAAAATTGGCTTAGTAAGTGACTATTTCTCTACAAGACAAGTTATATTCTTAACTACTGGCATTATCTTAATGATTTTCTTTTCAATGCTTGATGAAAGATGGATAAAAAGAATCGCTATTATGGGGTTTTTATTTAGTATTTTTATGTTGATAGTAGTGAAATTCTTTGGCTATGAGGTCAAAGGCGCAACCAGATGGATCAAAATTGCTGGTTTTTCATACCAGCCATCTGAGTTTCTAAAGCCATTTTTCTCAGTAGTAGTTGGGTGGATATTATCACTAAAATATCAAGACGATTTTCCAAGTTTTCAAATTTGCATTGGGTTATATGCTTTAATTGCATCTTTACTTCTTATTCAACCAGATGTTGGCATGCTAATACTCATTACTGCCGTATTTGCAACGCAGCTTTTTGTCAGCGGCTTTCCTATCATATGGATAATATCTTCAATTTTTATTGGTATACTTGGAATAACGCTTGCATATTTATTCTTACCTCACGTTACAGCAAGAATAAATAATTTTCTTGATCCAGACTCTAGCGAAAATTATCAAGTATCAAAGTCTATACTAGCATTTGAAGAAGGTGGATTATATGGAAAAGGACCTGGTGAAGGATACGTTAAACAACACTTACCAGATTCTCATACAGATTTTATCTTTGCCGTAGCAGGAGAAGAATTTGGTGCAATAATTTGTATTCTTATAATTCTTATTTTTGCTTTCATTGTACTTCGCTCCCTCATAAGAATTGTTGATGAAAAAGATAAATTTGTTCAAATGGCTTCCCTTGGCATTATTACTCAATTTGGCCTACAAGTCGGTATTAATATGGGGGTTACACTGCATTTACTACCAACTAAAGGCATGACTTTACCATTCATTAGCTATGGAGGCTCATCCACTATTGCTATCGCTATTGGAGTTGGTATGCTTCTTGGCCTCACGAAACACAAGACATCATTAGTAAAATATAAGCTTCAGGAAGATTAAAGAAAATGACAGATGATAAAATAATATTATTATCGGCTGGTGGCACAGGTGGCCACCTATTCCCTGCTCTTGCACTAGCAGAAGAACTACTTTTATCAAAAAATAAAGTTCAATTGATAACTGATACTAGGTGCCAAAAATATATCAATAAAGACCTTAGTTTTACAGTAAATGTAATAGATTTTCACCTTAAAATGAATTCTATATTTAATAAAATTATTTCATTATATAAAATAATTTTCAGCTGTTTTAAGCATGTTTTTTTAATTAAAAAAATCAGCCCCAAAGTTATCATTGGTTTTGGCGGATATACAAGCTTTCCGGCTATATTTGCAGCTCGTATATTAAATATTCCATATGTATTAGTTGAATTAAACTGCTTTCTTGGTAAAGCAAATAGACTATTTACTGACAAAGCTCATCTAATTGCTCTCACTTACAAAGAAACCGTGAATGTAGGACATATCCATAAAGACAAAATAATTTATACTGGTGATTTGGTTAGATCTGCAATTAGAAATCTTCCGATAAAAGATAACTTTAATAAGGAAGCATTCAAAATATTTGTTTTTGGTGGCAGCCAAGGAGCAAAAATATTTTCTGAATTAATACCTACGGTAATAGAAAAAATTTTACAAAACAATCCTAATACTCAAATTGAAATTACGCAACAAGCAAAAATAGAGGATCATGATAGGTTGAATAATTTTTATCAAAAATTAAGGGTAAAACATACTATATCTGATTTCTTTCATAATATTCATGAAATATATGCTGATTCCGATCTAGCTATTACCAGATCAGGATCTGGTACTGTTGCAGAACTAGTTACGATAGGTTTGCCGTCTATTTTTATTCCATTTCCTTATGCCATGGAAGATCATCAATATTACAACGCAAAAGCTCTAGAAGATTCTGGGGCAAGTTGGTGCTATAGACAGGAGACTTTAACACCTGAAATATTAGCTAATAAAATTCTAGCTTTAATCAATAATAGAAAATTATTAATCAACGCTTCAGAAAATATGATAAAAAGAAAAAGCAATGGCACAAAGTATCTAGCAGACACAGTATTAAAAATAATTCAATGATAGATTACATTCTGGGTTGCAACTGCAACTCTTATATGACATGTTTTAATTAGGATACCTAGGTAATTTACGTACGTGATGTTAAAAAAAATAATTGTTCTTTCTTCTTTGGCTTTTCTATTGTCCTCTTGCGTTACAGGACCAGAAGGATATTTGAAAAAATCTGCAAATAATAAAATTTTTGACAGTAAAGGTTTTAAAGGCGGAAAAAGAGCTCCTTTATATAACAAAAAGTATATTTCTCAAGCTAAAAAAAATATTCTTACTGGTGAATATGAGTATGATGATAGCGATTTTGATAACAGTGATATCTCTTATGAAGATAATGCCCGTGAAAATGTTGAGATGTATAAGGCAATGCTTGAGCATGACCTAAGCCAAAATAAGAAAGGTAAAAAAAGAACTGACCTTGCTTATCCTTCAGTAATTCACACTAGTGACAAATTAAGCCGCAATTCAGCTGCTGATAATAATGACTTAAGAGAAGAATTAAATAACATCAAACAGCTTTTGAATGATACAAAGCGTGAAATGGCTAATACCAGATGCCCAGCTGCTATTAACATAGAAAATAAGCATAAAGAAAATAACAATTCTAAATCTAATATAGATGACGTTAAAAAACCTACAAAAGAGATAAAACAAAAACAACCTCGCCGCAACACCAATACTGAAACATCTGTGATTCAGCCCATTTAACAACTTTACTCTTGGTAACTTCATAGTAATTGATCCCAAATCAAGTTTGGGATGACCTTGTTTTGTTTTGGGATAAGCTTAATTTTGTCATCTGCCCTTTTTAGTTATCCCGAACTTGATTCAGCATCCATTACGCAATGATCTTTGTGGTATTGGAGTTCTTGGAATCATATTCTAGATTTGATTTACTTATAAAAATTCTGGGATAAAGCTTTTGGTAGTTGCTATATTCCATAAATCAATAAAATGCCCAGTGGATTTTCTATCAAGTAGCTCACCAGGTGATAAACTAGGATATATTTGAGCAAAGCTCTTACTAGTGCTTGAATCGATATATCGCCTAATATGCATAGGCTCAAGTTTTTCAGGATCATCAAGCCCCATAGCGCCAACTAATTCACAAAATGACTCGACTGTTCGTTTTTGAAAATTTGCTACTCGCACCGATTTATCTTTAACATCCAACGCAGACCATCTGTGCCTATTTTGTGTTGCAATGCCTGTTGGACACCTATCGGTATTACAGCTTAATGATTGCAGACAGCCAAGTGCAAACATCATAGCTCTTGCAACATTACAACTATCAGCACCAAGAGCTATTTTCATTACCATATCATAGCCAGTTGCGATTTTGCCGCTGGCAATTAACTTTATATCATCTCGCAAATTTGCTCCAATTAAACAATTATGTACAAAAGTTAAAGCTTCATTTATTGGCGTGCCAATACGATTAGTAAAAGTTACTGGAGCAGCACCGGTTCCGCCTTCAGCACCATCTATGGTGATAAAATCTGGTTTTATACCAGTTTCTATCATAGCTTTACAAATAGACATAAATTCGGCTTTATGACCTATACATAATTTGAACCCGATTGGTCTTGCACCAGAAATCTGACGAAGCTTAGCAATAAAATGCATAAATTCAATTGGATTAGAAAACGCGGAGTGACCTGGAGGAGAAATCGCATCTTTATGAGGCTCAAGCATCCTTATTTTTGCTATTTCTTCATTTACTTTAGCAGCAGGCAAGATACCACCATGAGCTGGCTTTGCTCCTTGAGACAATTTGATTTCAATCATTTTAATCACATCATTCCTGCCTACTACTTCCGCAAAAGCATCCTGGTTAAATGTACCATCCTTGTGGCGACAACCAAAATAACCGGTACCAATTTGCCAAACCAAATCACCACCATGCTCTAGATGATAAGGGCTTACCCCCCCTTCTCCTGTGCTTTGGCAAAAATTGCCTATTTTGGCCCCTTTATTGAGAGCTCTTATAGCATTAGGACTAATTGCCCCGAAACTCATACCTGATACATTCATCCTGGATGCATTATAAGGTTTTTTACAATCTTTACCCCCTATGATTACTCTAGTACTACTAGGTGCCACATGTTTTGGAGAAAGAGAGTGATAAGAAAAAACATACCCAATACTTGTAATATCATTCTTAGTGCCAAAAGCTATTGTTTCAGTCACGCCTTTAGCCTTTTGATATACCAATGACCTAATCTCCCTTGAATATGGTGTGCCGCTACTATCTGATTCAACAAAATACTGCTGAATTTCCGGCCTAATAGATTCGAGCATATACCTTAAATGGCCAATTACTGGGTAATTTCTAAGCACCGTATGCCTGGTTGAAAAAATATCACGCAAACCTATTAGTATATAGGGGATAAAAATATATAATAAATAGCTAATAGGTGGCCAAAATTGGTAAATAACAAAAATACTCAATGATCCAATAATAGAAATAGCATAAAATAACCAGCGCATACAACCCTTTTGATTGAATAATAATCTTGGATTATAAACTGCTAGTATAAGTTAGTTAAATTTATTGTTCTTAGGAAATCCAACTGGAGGTATTTTTCCTACAGCACCGCGTTTTGCTCGCCACGACATTATGTCTTTTTCAAGCCTAATACGTGATCCAATACCCCATGATAAGCCAATATTAGAATCAAAAATTTTGGCATCAGATAGATGAGCATCCTTATATTTTTGTAAGACCACGCCTTGCCCTCTCTTCATTTCAGGAATTTCATTAGCAGCAAATACTAGTAATTTTCTATTAGTGCCAACAACAGCTACCATATCTCCATCTAAAGGGGTACAAACAACGCAATTCTCGCCCGATGCTAGATTCATTATTTGTTTACCGTTTTTAGTTGAAGCCAGTGCATCATCGCTGTTTACTAAGAACCCCTTGCCATTCGATGAAGCTAAAAATAATTTCTGCCCCTGTGTATAAGGGATTATGTTGGTTACATCATAATTATCGATATCTATCATTAATTTGATTGACTCACCTTGGCCCTTACCTTTGGCAAAATTATCTCCAAGTACTGTAAAGAACTTACCACCAGTAGAACATATAAGAATGCTACTTGTTGTATATGACTCAACGATAAAAGCTTCAGCATCACCTTCTTTAAACTTTACTGTTGACAGGTCAAGATTATGTCCCTTCATGGACCTTATCCACCCCATTTTAGAACAGATAATGGTAATAGGTTCTTTTTCAATAAAAGCCGATATATCAATTACTTGCGCCACTGTTTGAGATTCTTCAAAACTTGTACGACGTACTCCGATCTCTGTTTCGCTGCCAAATTTCTTTTGGATATTAATAATATCCTTCTTAATACACTTCCAAAGATAATCTGATTTATCAAGAATCATACTTAATTCACTTCGCCTTTTTAGCAATGCCTCATTTTCTGATATTATCTCTTGTTCCTCTAGCTTTCTTAATGATCTAAGCTTCAAGTTAAGGATTGCTTCTGCTTGGTTATCATTGAGCCCAAATCTAGCCATAAGCACCTTTTTAGGCTCATCTTCTTCACGAATTATTTTGATCACTTCGTCAATGTTCAAATATGCTATTTTAAGAGCAGCTAGAATCTCTAGGCGGTTATCAATATTGGATAGCTCAAACTTTGTCTTCCTGATTGTAACTTCTTTCCTAAATTCTAAGAATTCCTTTAACACTTCATGTAAGTTCATCACCCTTGGAACACCAAGCGAACTTAAGACATTCATGTTTAAATGAAACCTAGACTCAAGTTCAGAGAGTTTAAAAAGTGACTCCATAACGATTTCAGCTGAGCAATTTCGTCCCTTTGGCTCAATAACTATTCTTATATTTTCATCTGATTCATCCTGTATATTACCAATAAGTGGTAGCTTTTTATCATTTAGTAGCGTTGCAATTTGCTCAATTAATCTAGATTTTTGTACCTGATACGGTATTTCTGTAATTACAATTTGATATAAGCCGTGACTAAAATTCTCTTTTTCCCATTTTGCTCTTACTCTAAAACTACCTTTACCAGATAAATAAGTTTGTTCAATTGCTTCTCTACTATCTACAATTATTCCACCGGTTGGAAAATCTGGGCCTTTTATAAATTGCAATATATCTTCGCACTTTGTTTCTTTATGCTCTATCATGTATATGAGCGCATCGCAAAGTTCATGCAAATTATGAGGTGGGATACTAGTTGCCATGCCTACCGCTATCCCCTCAGAACCATTTACAAGTAAATTAGGGAACTGCGCAGGCAATAAAACTGGTTCGGTATCTGAATCATCATAGGTAGAACGAAAATCAACTGTATCTTTGTCTATTTCCTCCATAAGTAGCGTACAAATAGGAGTCATTTTTGACTCTGTATACCTCATTGCCGCTGCATTATCCCCATCTATTGAGCCAAAATTACCTTGACCATCAATAAGTGGGTACCGAAGTGAAAAGTTCTGTGCTAGTCTTACAAGAGTTTCATATACTGCAACATCACCATGCGGGTGATATTTACCTATAACATCACCAACAACTCTTGCGCATTTTTTATATCCAGAGTCTGGATCAAGCCTTAATTTAAGCATTGCATAAAGTAATCTCCTATGCACTGGCTTTAGTCCATCTCTAACATCTGGCAGGGATCTAGACATTATTGTTGATAATGCATAAGCAAGGTAGCGCTCAGAAATAGCGTCACCAAAATCAACATTCTCTATATTTACTTCTTCTGCAATCATTGGCAATAATCAATAATGAAAGCTAATAGTAGCATTAAACATTATTATGTCTATAAAATTAGCAAACATCTGCCCCTAGAAATTAAATCTAAAACTAGCACTATACTCATCTACGCCAAAGTAAAACGTAGCTTTACCTTGTATTCATTGCTCCAGTAATGCTCTTAATGCTCTATTACGATAAACACTGATAATAAACGCTGAATAACTCTTACACCTCTACTCCGTATTAGAATTTGCGCTAATTATCATTATTATCTGTTTACCTTCCATTTTAGGCTCGAATTCAATTTTTGCTAACGCCCCTAGGCTCTCTAATATTCTATCAAAAAGCTCTTTTCCCTTGTCTTTATGGACTATTTCACGCCCCTTAAACCATAACGACAACTTAACCTTATCTCCATCCTCAAGAAATTCTTTGATCTTTCTAATTTTAACATCAAGATCCCCTTGGCCAATATTGACTTTAAATTTCATCTCCTTAAGAGCAACTTTTTTCTGCTTTTTTTTGGCTTCTTGTATCTTCTTTTTTGCATCATACTTGAATCTACTAAAATCAAGTATCTTACATACTGGGGGTTCAGCATTTGGAGAAATTTCAACTAAATCTAGACCAGCATCATTTGCCATTTGTAAGGCTTTTGCTAAAGGTACAACACCAACCATTTGGCCTTTTGAATCAATGAGACGGACCTGCTCTGCTCTGATTTCCCTATTAGCTTTGGGAAATTTACTTTTTGAAACCTCAGTTATAATAATTCTCCATTATATAATTAATTAAAACCCCAAATTAACCTAAAAATTTCTTGTTTTCTGCAACAATCATATCAATTAGCTTCTCAACACTAACTGTTTCTTGCTCTTCCTGACCAAGTTTTCTTATAGTTACAGTTCCATCCTCTTGCTCTTTTTTACCAGCAATAGCAATTAACGGAACCTTTAAACTTGAGAAATTTCGTATCTTATAATTGACTTTTTCCCTTGAAATGTCAAGTTCAGATCGTATTCCAGTATCGACTAATTTACGGTATAATGCCTGTAAATACTCATCTTGGTCATTAGTTATTCCAACTAATGCAACCTGAACTGGAGCAAGCCAAACTGGAAATTTACCAGCATATTCTTCTATCAAAATACCAATAAATCTTTCAAATGTTCCTATAATAGCTCTATGAAGCATCACTGGAATCTTCTTTTCTCCGCTCTGAGACACATACTCAGCACCCAAACGCTGCGGTAAAACAAAATCCACTTGGAATGTACCACACTGCCAATCTCTTCCCATCGCATCAGTTAGCACAAATTCAAGCTTAGGGCCGTAGAAAGCCCCTTCACCTGGATTCATCTCATACTGCAAACCAGCTTCAATAACCGCGTTTTTAAGTGCAGCTTCTGCCTTATCCCACACCGAATCATCACCGGCTCTTGTGCCCGGCCTATCCGAGAACTTAACTTGAATTTTCTTAAAACCAAAATCGCTATATACTTCTTGCAAGATTTTACAGAACGCAACTGTTTCTGAATTAATCTGCTCTTCGCTGCAGAAAATATGCGCATCATCTTGGACAAAATTTCTTACCCTGAGCAAGCCATGAAGACCTCCTGAAGATTCATTTCTATGACAAGAACCGAATTCAGCCATTCTAAGAGGCAAATCTCTATAGCTTTTTGTACCATTGTTAAAAATCTGCACATGACACGGACAATTCATTGGTTTTAAAGCATATGTTCTTTCTTCCGTTTCAACAGTGAACATATTTTCTCTAAATTTTTCCCAATGCCCCGAAGCTTCCCATAATTTCCTATCTACAAGCACTGGGGTTTTTACTTCAAAATAACCAGCCTTTTGAATCTTTTTTCTTATATATGACTCAATTGTTCTATATAAATTCCAACCTTTTTCGTGCCAAAAAGCCATTCCTTGAGCTTCTTCTTGAAAGTGAAACAGCCCCAAATCTCTACCAAGTTTCCTATGATCTCTCTTTTCAGCTTCTTCAATGTTATACAAATGCTGCTCAAGCTGCTCTTTCGTAGCCCACGCTGTTCCGTATATCCTCTGCAGCATTTCATTATTACTATCACCGCGCCAATATGCACCAGCTACTTTCATTAATTTAAAATGCTTAATTCTTCCAGTAGACGGACAATGTGGTCCTCGACATAAATCTATGAAACTTCCTTGACGATACAAGGTGATAGTTTCTCCTTGGGGAATGGATGAGATAATTTCGGCTTTGTAGTGCTCACCCATTTTTTTAAACAACTCAATAGCATCCTCTCTCTTCCACTCTTCACGAATGAACTGCTCATCTTGCTTTACTATCTGATGCATCTTTGCTTCTATTTGTTCAAGATCATCCGTAGTAAACGGCGTATCTTTTGCAAAATCATAATAAAAACCATCCTTTATTGCTGGGCCAATAGTTACTTGAACCCCAGGAAAAAGCTCCTTGACTGCTTGTGCTATTATATGAGCAGCATCATGCCTTATAACTTCAAGAACTTCAGGATCGTTTTCTGTTAATATTCTGATAGAACAATCGTGCTTTATAGGAAAAGATAAATCCTTAAGTTGCTTATCTACCTCTACAACCATTGCAATTTTTGACAAAGACTTAGAAATTGATGCTGCAATGTCAGCACCAGTAATACCTGAGGTAAATTGCTTTACCGATCCATCAGGAAATGTTAGATTAATCATATATCAACCCTTACGTTTTAACTTGATATATTTAGTAGATATTATATCATTTTGTCAATCAAATAACACACTACTTGCGATATGGTAAGAATGCCTGATTGGCCCAAAGTTCCACTTTGGAAAAAAGAAAGACAGGCAAGCCTTGAACATTGTATAAGACTACTTGAGAAGTTAGGAAATCCACATGATAAATTACCACCAACTATTCATATTGCTGGGACTAATGGCAAGGGATCAACGGTAGCAATTCTCAATAGTATTCTTACTCAAGCCAGGCTCAGGGTACATACATACACATCTCCCCATCTCTTAGAGTTTAATGAGCGAATAAAATTAAATGGCCAAGATATATCAGATTACCAATTAAAGTTTTATCTAGACAGGGTCAAATCAGTAGCCGAAAAATTACAAATAGAACTTAGCTTCTTTGAAGGAACAACTATCGCAGCGTTTTTAGCATTTGCAGATGAAAAAGCAGATGTTTTACTACTTGAGACTGGCCTTGGCGGCCGCCTTGATTGTACTAATGTTATAAAATCTCCCATTGCTACAATAATTACTCCCATCTCTTATGATCATATTGAAGTTCTTGGTTCTCATATTAAGCAGATTGCTATTGAAAAGGCTGGAATTATAAAAGCTGGCGTGCCATGTATAATAGGTCCTCAAATGCATCAGGCCTATGAAATATTGCTTGGCGTTTGCGAGCGAATGAATTCACCATCATTTTGTTATGAATATGATTTTATTGTAGAAAAATCTGATACTGGATTTATATATAAATCAAAAAATCTATCACTTGATCTACCAAAACCAACACTACGCGGAGATCACCAAATATTAAATGCAGCAAGTGGAATTGCTACAGTTTTACTACTCAATAACTATTTTAAAATTAGCCAGAGTAATCTTGCTATAGGCTTACAAAATACCAAATGGCCTGGCAGAATTGAACAAATTGAATCAAGTACAGTACTTAACCTAACAGGAACTTCTGATATTGAAATCTATCTTGATGGCGCTCACAATGATAGCGGAGCACAGGCTCTAGCAGAATGGGCTAAAAACCTTGATGGAAATGTATATTTAATTCTAGGAATGACGAGAAAAAGAAATCCAACTTCATTTTGCTCCTATTTTAGCGACATTGTAAAACATGGAATAGCTGTAAATGTTATGTCAGAGCCATCTAATATTAGCGCAAGCAGTCTTGCTAAGCTTGCTGGCGAAAGTGGAATAGATTTTTCCTTTGAAGATAATTTATTAACTGCAATCAAAACTATATCCAACGCAAGAAAACCAAAAACCAAAATTATTATAACCGGCTCCTTATTCCTGGCAGCAGATTTTTACCAACTTTTGTAGTTAATTATGTACAAACCTAAACAACATGTTGCACAGGAAAAACCAATCTTACGACTAGAAACCACAAAGGAAGCACACAAAATAAGGTATTTGAAGACACTCTTCAAGCCTAAGAGTTTAATTGTTGAGTTGTAAGCTTACTTAATTTGAGATTAGATATAAAAATACTATCATTTGAATTCACCTGAACTCCTCCAGCCTCAGAAGCAAAAAGTTCTGAAAAGAGTTGCAAGATTGGCGTTAATTTCATTACTGCAATATCAAGCTTACCTGCAATAGCAAGAGCTAACAAATATGAATCGCAGCCAAAAATTCTTTGCCTGGATGAAGATCCTGGGTTAAACATATTTTGCTTGGTAGCTCCTATAACTGATTCTTCTAGTTTTTCTGTTCCAGAAACTCTAACTCTTAGTGAACCACTAAAATTGAATATAATCCTCTCAAACCACGCCCCCTTACCTCTGGAAGCATAATATAGCTCACCAAGTGCTGGAAATTTTATAACAGATTTTTCAGCCACCAAATTACCATTCTTATTTACCAATAAAGTAGCTACAATCGAGAAAAATGGCATAGCTTTACTTAAGTTATCAAAGCCATCAAATTCAACGACAATAGCTTTCTTTTGTTCTGCAATATTTGTTATTTGGGTATAGTCAAAAAATACTTGAAAGTATTTTTCAATTTTGGATTTAAATATTTCCTTGGCTTTAATTAGCGACTTTTCACTAAAACTCTGTGCTGTCTTCGCAGATGATTGCAACCCCTCTAATTCAAAATAATCTCTTAGCAATAACTTAGAGGTATGCCTTATAGCATCTACAATTAACTCAAGTTCATTATCCATTACTTCGCCCTTTCGACAAAAGTTAAATCCTCAGTCTTGACTACTATTTTCTCACCGGTCACCAAGTATGGAGGAACCATAACTCTCAAACCATTAGTAAGAATGGCTGGTTTATATGATGACGTCACGGTAGAGCCTTTTATAACCGGATCCGTTTGCTCAATTTCTACAACTAAAGTTTGGGGCAACCTGATACTAAGTGGCTTTTCTTGATAAAATTCAACGGTCACCGTCATACCATCTTCAAGAAATGGCAATTTTTCACCCAACATATCTTTCTCAAGCATAATCTGCTCGAATGACTCTGGATCCATTAGAATAAGCCTGTTATCTTCCATATAAAGAAACTGCATTTCCTTGATTTCAAGAAAAGCCCTTTCAACCGATTCAACTGAGCTGAATCTCTGATTAAGTTTATTACCAGTACGCAAATTTTTCATCTCAACTTGTACATATGCCCCGCCCTTACCTGGTTTAGTATGCTCAGGATTTTTGGCAACAATCCAAAGCTCCCCTTCATAATCAAGAACATTACCGGCTTTAATATCATTTGCTGAAATTCTCATATAACTACTCTTTCGTATTTTTTAAATTAAACATTGTCAAAATTGGTGCTGAAATAAATATAGATGAAAAAGTTCCTATCACTATTCCAAAGAAAACTAATACACTAAAGCTTTTTATCGCCTCTCCTCCTAATAGAATAAGCGCAAGATTGGCTAGTAAGGTTGTAAGTACCGTTACCGTAGTTCTAGATAAAGTTTCATTAATGCTATTATTTATTATCTCATTTACAGGTTTCTTGCTAAATTTGCGCAAATTATCTCTAATACGGTCATAAATGACCACCGAGTCATTCACAGAATATCCTATAATAGTCAAAATAGCTGCAATACTACTTAAGTTAAAATCATATCTAGTAATACTCATAAAACCTAAACTAATAATCACGTCATGAACAAGCGCAATTAATACACCTATGCCAAATTGCCACTCAAACCTAATCCAGATATAAATCATGATTGCAACAAATGATAAAATCATAGCCATAGAACCAGAAACTATCATCTGCTCACCAACTTGTGGACCAACAAAATCCTGCTTTCTATATTCAAATTTATAATCAAAATTCTTCTCAAGTGCGCCCTTGATCATAGAGATATTATGCATTAAATTCTCTTCACTACTAACTCCAACACGAATTGACAAATCTCTGGAAGTTCCAAAATTTTGTAATACCACTTCGCCGATACCAAGATGACCCAAGACTTCCCTCATTTTTGGAAGATCAGGCTCCTTATCGGTTCTTACCTCCATACTGATACCACCAGCAAAATCTATCCCAAAATTAAACTTCAACATCACCATCGAAGCAAAGCTTAACAAGACTAATGCAACTGAAATAATATATGTATACTTATTTATTGAAATAAAATTAAATCTTGGCTCCGCAGGAACTAGTCTAAGAGGAAAAAATTGCATCTACTAATAATCCATTTGAAAAATAATGAACGCATTCTACAATAATGAATACACTAAATCCACTGAAAATTGTATTGCAGGTACGGTAAGGATATTAAGTTCTTAATTTAATAAGCATACTTAATACTAGGGTGGCTATAAGGCATAAATCCTTCCTAGTTTACTTAATATTTCCAAGAATTTAATGCTATACTTATTTATCAAGGGTTCTGGTGCAACTTTTCAAACGATCCTTCATTTACAAATATAGATGGCCGAGCCTTTTTGAAGATTCTTTGAATAATTAAAGCAAAAGCACCATTCCCCATAACGTTTGCAGCCGTACCAAATGGATCTTGTAATATATAAATAGTGGTCAGAATACTTATCATCTCCGGTGTAAATCCCAAATAATTTTGTAATACTGGCAAAATAACTAAAACGCTTGCTCCTGGAATTCCTACGCATGATAATTTTGCGATGGAAAAGCTTAAAGCAAATGGCATAAACTCTACAAAATCTGGACATGATAAGCCGAAGATTGATAGTAAGGTCATAGCAGCTATAACTATAGTCAAATCATCTCCAAGCATATGTATATTTGCAGTCGCCGGTATAATTAGGTCAGCAAAGTTTTTATTTTTAGTGGTGACTTCCGTGCATTTTAATGTAACTGGCATGGTTGCCGCCGAAGACATAGTACTAAATCCGGTTAGTCCAGCAGAAGACATGTTTTTTAGATAGGTACTGGCATTCCCAAGGCGCCCCTTAGCCGCCACAAAATATAACATAAAAATGTATATTACAACTAAGAGCATGCTAAATAGAAATATCTTACCATACTGATGAAATAAATGTAGAAGAGCATCGTCATAACTTAGTTTTACACAAAAGCCAAATACGTAAATTGGTAAAAAAGGTATAAATATTTTGCTCAAAACAAAACTAATTTGATCGCTGAGCCAAACTGACGACTGTCTAACAAAATTCTTATACTTGTTATCATCATTTAAAAAACTTAAAATTATGCCACAGAATATACCGACCATCATAGCTTTTTCAGTACCAACTAGCTGAGGAAGATGCAATTTAAACAGAACGGGAACTGAGGAGTGAAATTTCACAGCAAAGTCAGGTGAATGAACAGCTCCGATTAGAGGTAACGTTATTTTACCGAAAAAATATGCAACAGTCAGTGCTAAACAATTGGAGATTGTTACCCCTGCAAAAATTAATAGTAGTAATGAGAAAGATCCAGTTTTTATGTTAACTACTGCCCTAAGAATCAAACTGAACACAATCAGTGGTAATAAAAACATTAACATTTCTATAAAGCAAGAACTTAAGCTATAACTAACAGCTATGTAATGTAAATCAAGCTCTTGGCCCAAAATAAAAGCGAGTAATATACTGATACCCAATTGCACAGGTAATTGTTTTAACATCTTTAGCATATTGATTGCTCCTTATCTTGTCACTAACTGATGACATGCTAACATATCCAGTCTACACTTGATACTGAATAATAATTTGTCTACAAAAATCTGCACCTTAATATTATTATCTAATCAAAACCTACACATAAAAAATAAATAGATCTTAGAAGCGAACTGGATCCAAATTAATCACACTGCATAACCTGATGCAACATTTTATTATAACCCCAAATCAAGTTTGATAGCTTTAGGGGGCGTTGAGAATAACCAGAACACTTTATTCTAAGACGAAATATAGTTATCCTGAACTTGATTCCACCAGTGTCCAGGATAATAAAGATTGGAGTATCTAAACTAAGGCTTAACCCGCCTTCTTAACTTGCTCAACTATATGGGCAAATTCTTTTGAATTGCTGACTGCAAGTTCAGCGAGCATTTTTCTATCAATCTCAATGCCAGCTTTTTTCAGTCCACCCATGAAGGTAGAATAAACCATTCCGTGCTCACGAACTGCTGCATTTATTCTTTGAATCCATAAGCCTCTAAAATCTCTTTTACGCGCTCTTCTGTCTCTATAGGCATACTGAAGTGCCTTCTCTACTTTTTCAATAGCAACACTGAAACAGTTCTTAGCCCTGCCTCTATAGCCTTTTGCCATCTTTAATATTTTTTTATGGCGGTTTTTAGAAACTAAACCTGATTTTGCTCTTGTCATTGCTTCCCCCTATTTCAATCCGTACGGAAGGAACTTTTTCTTAATTCTCTTAGTGTCCGACTCACTAAGAACCTCTGTTCCACGTAAATTTCTAAGTTGCGCTTTCGAGCAATGTCTCATCAGATGTTGCTTCCCTGTTTGACCAGCCTTAATTTTACCGCTAGCAGTAATTTTAAGACGTTTTTTTGCCCCAGAATGGGTTTTCATTTTAGGCATTTTTTCCTCTATATTTTGGTATTTAAATCTTACTTTCTTTTTAAAGATTTTTATGAGTGTTATAGGCATACCAACAGCCACGCCACTCTAAAATCATGCAGATTATATATGTATTACTACTATTTGCAAGCGTTTATTTGCTCTTGGTCTAATTTATAAGCAGAATAAAACCAACCTTAATCTTTATCTGATCTCTTCACTTTATTAGCAATTTTATAAATCTCTTTACGACTGATTTTGTCTCCACACCTCTTAAAAACTTCATCGCTTGCACTTTTTGCACTAATACCCTGCTTGATTAGCTTTGAGATATCTTGCTCTAATTCTTCAATTGAAATCTCATTAACATCCCGGCCGTCAATAATAAAAACTATCTCTCCTCTTGGAGGATATAATTGATAATACTCAATAAGCTCTGATAAAGTTTTTGTATTTGATTCTTGATACAGCTTTGTTAGCTCCCTTGATACATTTGCTAAACGATTCCCGAATATTTTAAAAGCAACCTCCAGACTGTCAACTATTCTAGGAGATGTATCATAAAAAATTAGCGAACAGTTCAATTGTATTAAAGAGCTAAATAACTTCTCTTTACCTAGTGTTGTCTTAGGAATAAAACCAGCAAAATAAAATTTATCCGTAGGAAGGCCTGATAGAGTGAGAGCTGCAATAAGGGCGCTTGGTCCAGGAATAATATCAACATGCAAACCAGAGTTCCTAAGTTCACGTACTAATTTATAGCCAGGATCTGAAATAAGCGGAGTCCCAGCATCACTGACCAAACTTACCACTTTCCCCTGAGTTATCAAGCTTTTTACAAAGCCCCTTGTTTGAACATCACTGTTGTCGTTGTAAACCTTTAAAATAGTATTAATCTTATGTTTTTCTAGCAATTTTTGAGAAACTCTGGTATCTTCACAAAAAACTACACTTGAGCTTTTAAGAGTATCAATAGCCCTAAGACTTATGTCATTCAAATTACCGATTGGAGTTGAAACAATATATAAGCCAGGTTTGGTCTGCACTTCTTTTCTTTGGAGAAATTAATTATGGGTACTATAAAACAATTTTTGATTAAGTTCATCATAACTTTAACAACATTATTTATTATTGCTGGTTGCGCGCAAAATGTAGGAAATAAAAACTCAAGAAATTCGTCTAAAGAAGTAGATGTCGCTATTATTTTACCACTAACTGGCCCTGACTCTAAGAGTGCTAAGGAATATGCAAAAATGATCAAGCTTGGTTTGTCAGACGGAACAAAAACTAAATTACGTGTTACAACCTATGATTCTTCAAATAACGAAACTTTGACACAATCACTAGATACCATACTTAATAATGGTGTAGATATTGTAATTGGCCCTGTATTTTCAGAAGAAACTAAAGTAGTTGCAGAAAAATTAAAGGGAAAAGGCGTAATCATCATCTCGCTCTCAAACAACCCAGTCCTAGCAGACAAAGAAACATACGTATTTGGTCACGCCCCGATGAGACAGCTTGAACAAATAACAAACTATTTCTTAGATAAGAATCATAAGAATTTTATTGCACTTCTACCATCCGGACGCTACTCAAATACTGTTAGCAAGGTCTTAAAAGACATGATTGAATCAAAAAATGCCAACTTAGCCAAAGTAGAACTTTATGGAAACACGCCAGAGGATATTGAAAAAGCAATAGCCTCCGTCAATGAAACCGTTGAATCTTTTAATGAAAATGATGATGAGCTTACAAGGCCTGTCGTGTTCCTTGCAGATGACCCATCAGCATTAGAGAGTATTTTATCTAATATCAAAAAACTTGGTCTAGACAAAAGGGCTATCATCGCAGGAGACAGTAGAATTGATATTAATATGCAACAAAATATAACCACTACTTTTACAAGTTCAGTGAATCTGTTAAATTATGCGTTGCCTACAAAAGCAGCAAAGTTTGGTATTAATCATTTATCATTTATTCATGTCTTAGCTTACGATGCCGGAAGAATGGTAGCTAATTCGATTGGTAACTCCTATAAAAAGCATGATTTTATTGCTAACTTAAATTCTACATCTCCGTTTCCTGGTGCTTCTGGAGAAATAGCTTTTGTTGAGTCTATCGCCCAAAGAAGATATGATATTTTAAGGAAAGAAAATGGAAATTATAAGGCCATTTCTGCCGAATAGCCTTAAACTAAACAGCCGCATTAAATTCACTTGGCATTTCAGAAGTGATGTTATAACTTTTGCCAAATATTGACTCAGAGATATTGATGTTGCTTGCATGCAGCATCATCCTAGCGTATTTCTTTCCTCCATATTTTACATCTCCCAAAATTGGACAAGAAAGGAATTTACTATGCACCCTAAGCTGATGAGTTCTTCCAGTTTTTGGCTTAAATTCTACTAAAGAATACTCTTGATTAGTTCTTAGTAGAGTATATTCAGTTTCTGCTATCAAGCCATCCTCGTTTACATCAACAATTTCATATTCTTTGTCATTTTTGCTAATTTTATTACTAATCACTCCGTGCTTTCTAGAAAGGACACCACACAAAACAGCATGATAAGTTTTGTTTATTTTTTTATTTTTAAAAGCATCACCTAAGATTCTGGCATTTTCATAACCAATAGCAATCAGTAGAATTCCACTGGTGTTTTTATCTAATCTATGCACTAATTTATATTTTTCTGTTTGAGATTGATTCATATAGCTAAGCGCATCATCTATTGATAAATTAATTTTACTACCACCCTGCACCGCTAAACCGCACGGTTTATCAATTGCAATAAAATGTTTACACTTAAAGATTAAATAACTCCCTAGTAATTTATCTGCCAAAGAAATTACTGCACTACTATATAATTTTTTAACCTCATTTTCTTCATCTAGTAAATTATGAGCAATTTCTACTTTATCTTCATCAATAAGGCGTAAATTAGACTTAGCTTTCTTGCCATTTACAAGAATTTTGGCTCCTCTAAGACTTTTCTCAATTACACCTTGAGTAATATTAGGTATTATCCTTCTTATATATCTATCCAATCTGATTTCTTGGCTGGTGTTTACTATATAACTTTTCATTATATTAGTTCAGTTTGGGTACATATGAGAAGAAAGTATACTCTTAAAATGGTACTTAGCAAAATAACAGCTCCAACTTGATGAATAATAGCAAGCGATATTGGCACTAAATATATTAGTGTAAGAACTCCAAGAGCAAATTGTATTACTAATGCACAAAAGAGCATAAAAAGAGCGTGATTCAATTTCGTTACCCTTAACTCATAACCTTTAATCAGCAATAGCACTACAGAAATTGTAACTATATATGCTCCAAGTCTGTGGATAAATTGGATAAATACTGGATCATATAAACTAGCACCATTTTGCCATACTTCATCTGGAATCACTGATTCTCCCATCAAAGGAAACTGATTATATATTAGCCCAGCTTTTAAGCCAGCTACAAAAGCACCTACTATGATCTGCAAAAATAGTATCAATATTGATATTACTGCTATTACCTTTATAATTGAAGTGTTTGCCCTAGCGGGAATTAATATTATTTCTCCAGAACATTTAAAAAACTGCCAAAGTAGTATTGTATATAATAAAACGGCCAACAGTAAATGCAGTGCCAACCTAAAATGACTAACATGAGGATCATTTATCAATCCGCTTTTTACCATATACCAACCAGCTACCCCTTGAGCTAATATAAGAATCAATGCAAATGTATAACACGGTAACTCTTTTGTAGAAATATACCTCTTTATCAAAAAATATAGGAGCGGTAGAGAGTATAGCAGAAAAAGTACCCTGCCTAAGATACGATGAAAATATTCTGTTATATATATTTTTTTAAACTCCAATAGGTCAATCATGAAGTTAATATGCTTAAACTCTGGAGATTGTTTATATTTATCAAATTCTTTTATCCAGACATCGTCACTCATTGGCAATATCACACCGGTCACTGGTCTCCACTCTGTAATTGAAAGACCAGATCCGGTAAGCCTTGTATAGCCCCCTATGATTATAATAAAAATAATCAACGCACAAAGACTAAATAGCCAATATTTAATAATATTATTATGCCTATTATATGTGCTCATATTAATAAGTTCTATTAACGGCAAAATCTACTAGATCTTTTAGATATAACTTTGCCTTTTGTTCACCATCAATAGAATCAATTAGTTGATATGATTCATTTTTCATAACATCAAGGTAAGATTTAATTTCATCAGAAATATTATGTTCTCTTAACATTTTAATGAGCCAAATCAGCTCGTCGCTACTTCTTTCATCCTGCTGTATAATTTTGGCAAGCTTTAGTTGATTATCTTGAGATAACTTATCATTAAGTAATATTACTGGTAGAGTGATTTTTCCTTCATAAAAGTCATCACCTACATTTTTCCCGACATTATCACTTTCACTAAAATAATCTAGTAAATCATCAGTAATTTGGAATATATTACCTAAAACCACACCAAAGTCTTTTAATACCTTAGATAAGTAATCTTTCGATGAAATATACGCTCCCACTTCACAAGACGCACCAAAAAGTTCTGCAGTTTTTGCTCTGATTATAGAAAAATATTGCTCCCGGGAAATTAGCACTCTTTGTTCTAGTTTGGCTAATTGAGCAACCTCTCCCTCGGCAATTATAGCTGATGCATTTGATAAAGCAGTCATTGCTTTTTGCACTCCAGTTGCAACAATTAACTTAAAGGATTGGCTGAATAAGAAATCCCCCACTAAGATGCTTGCTTTATTACCCCATACCACGTTTGCTGTTGGCAAGAATCTTCTCATCTTACTTCCATCAACGACATCATCATGAAGAAGTGTAGCCATGTGTATAAACTCCACTGCAGCAGCTAACTTAATAGAGTTTTCTCCATTATAACCAAGCATTTTCGATGATAGTAAAGTAAGGATTGGCCTTAAGCGCTTTCCTCTACTAGTAGATAAGTGGTTACTGATAACTTTTATCAATTCCTCATCGACACGAAGGCTATCTATTATAACCTCATTCATGGAAGCAATTTCTTCCGCCAAGTATCCATGAATTTCTTTAATTAGATCCATGCAAATATTACTTTATTAGTCCTTTCAACAAATTCTCAGATTTTTGCTTAGGAATAATATCCTTAATTAAACCTTTAGCTTCTTCAGGAATTATTTTTTCAACCTGTTTAGTTACTCCATCAGTTGAAATTTGTGGCAAAACTTTTTTTAAAGTGCTTTCTTCAATTTTAAGTCCAGGCATAATTTCCTGCATTTTTCTTAGTACATCTCCACCGGGACCAACTTTATCAAATAATTTTTGATAAAGCATAGCAGTATAAAGTTCTGGTATTTGCTTAACTTTAACCACTCCGATTGTTGAATCTGGTATATCAAATGACTTTAGATCGTAAGCCAAACTGATATCATTAGATGTTGATTCTGGATGGTCAGATATAGATTTAACAAATGATTTATTTACTTCAACATAGATACTTCTAGCAATTTCATTTAGTAATCTAAATTTACCAAACCTATAAACATACCCTGATGTAAATTCAATAACTGCAGGATAATTTTTTATAAAAACTTTTCCTGTTGCTGTCCATTCTTGTTTTTGATTAACAATAGTTTCCATATTATGTTCTAATTGAATTCCTGAGTCCTTTGAGAATATAGAAAAATTATCAACTTTTAAGAGTCTTTTATCCTTTTTAATTAAGCTAGTTAGGTCAATAGATAAGTCATATTTATTATCTTCTAAATCCTTGAATTTAAACGCTTCTTTATTTTGTATAATATATCTAACCTCGTGATCAAGCAACCTACCTGCAGCAGTTTTGATCACTAGAGTGCTATATAATTCATACTCTTTAAATAACTGATCAAAAAGACCTTTTTTGGTTTGAATTTTAGAATTAGTATTCAATTTAACTTCTTTAGATAAGGTAGTAGATTTACTATCATACTTCACTTTCATATCACTAAACGCTATATAACCTGAATCGTAGGAAATACTAGCATCAGTAGAAGAATTATCTAGAAAATTAGCAAACTTTTTAGCACTAGTTTTAATTTGCGCCTCTACTGACAGATCTATTCCAGAAGGAAGAGACGAGAATGCGTATAGCATACTTATCGGAACTATTCTAGGTTTTGCCTGGGTTACACTGGTCTTAACTACGTAATTTACCTTGTATTCTTGCGGGATATTATTAAGTAAATCATCTAAATTCTCATAGTATTTTGATTGTACAAAAGTAACTTTGGCCTTTTCATACTGCTTATCGTAATATTTTTCTTTATTAATTAAGTCCAATATTTCAACTTTGTCACTAGATACTGTAATACCTGATATATAATTAATGATCTCTATAGGGTCCTTTAGGTTTTTCAATGTTTTAAATAAATTATATGAAAAAGGGATGTTAGCAGCTATGTGATAATTATTTATCCTGATCAAAGAACCAAAACCATTTTTTACTGGCTTATATGCAGCTGTAATATCGCCACTATAATCTATATATACCTTCTGCAAAACTAAATCGTAACCAAAAACTACAGGCAAGTTATATGTTATTTCAGCGCTTCTACTTTCTTCATGCCAATTGAGTACTTCAAAAGAAATCTTATAAGGAAATCCGGTCGGAACTACTTTATCAAAAGATATGTAGTAATCACTATTATCTACACCTTTTACTAGAATTTTCTTAGCAGCATATTTTGTATTTAATTCACTAGCTATCCTATCAGTAAGATACCACCAAGAGGCAGACATTGCTAAAATTATCAATACTGCAAGAAAAAATATAATTCTAATTAGCTTCATTTTATTTACTTATTATATTTGAATATTGCCTTCCCAAAGCCTTTACATTCCAGGTCCATAGAACTACGACAACTATAAAAATTACCAATAAGTAACTTATAACAGAATCAAAACTTGCAATTGGAGCTATAATAAAAATAGAAGACTGTATAAATGCACCAAGTGATTTACCAAACTTCAAGCCTATTACTTCTACTGCAGCTTTACCCTTTGTTTTTAGTTCAATCGAAAGAGGAATATATGCCATTTCTTTTGTTGAATCAAAAAGCGAGTATTTAGTAGCCTTGCTCAAAATATTCTGAATTGCTCCAATCAAAACTGCTGCATATATTGGATTTATTAAAGCATCAGTAAAATCAGAATAATGACCAACTAAGACAAAGGAGAAAAATATCAGACCAGTGGTTGCAATCATCATTGGTGTTACTAAAGCTGCCGTTGTCCAGGTAAAGTTTCTGATAATATTACTCCCTATTATCATAAATGTAACACAAGAAATTCCCATCCAAATATTAAATTTCCCCATAAAATTAATGTAATCAATAGTGTTGGGGTATAATTGGCTAACCTTTGATTTCCATGGCCCCTCTAGAATATTAATTAACAAACCATAACAAAGAACTAATACAACTATATGACCTATATAACGGGATTTCAGAATTAACTTAATACTATCTATAAAAGAAAGAGAGGTTTTTGTATTTTCAGCCATTCTAATAAAGCCAGAACTCTTTAAAACATAGTGATCAATAAATCTATATAACATCATTGCTATAATTCCTGAGAAAATTATAGTGTTTATTATGGGTTTTAAAACCATTTCACACTGATAGCTAATATCTGTAGCAAATGCTTCAATATTTGCACTAGTTGAACCTGATAAATCTGAAAAGCTAACTAATACATTACCAGCTAAAACTAATCCTAAGTTACCTATCATCCCCAAGAATGGATAGAACCTCTTGGCCGAATCAGTATCAAAAATATGATTAGCATATTGCCAAAACAATAAGTTAATAACCACAGCACTCCACAACTCACAAAAAACATACATTACTGCATAGCTCCACTTGCCAGCTATTTTAATAAACCATTTTAAATTTGGATATAACTCTATTGCGCGATCTATTGTCATACTAGATGGGTGAAAATAGTCCTGCTCGGGGAAAAGAAAATAGGTAAAGACGAAAAAAAATAAAAGAAACGAGGATACGATGATATAGAACAACTTATCGTATGAAAAAATATTACTCAGCTTTACATAAATGAGGGTGAATATGATTGTTGATGGCAATACCAGCCATAGTTTAAGAAAACTTATTACCTCTGCTCCAATATTTGGTACAACCAAACTATCTTTAATAGAACGCAACGCCCCGAAATTAAACAAAACACACATCATCATCAAGCCCAATGGAAGAAATAGGCTAACTTCCGACTTCTTTATCGGCCAGAATATATCTTTCAATTTCTGAGAATTAATTCTAAAAGAAAAAAGTGACATTGAATATTTTGCTGAAAAGCTCTTTAAACTAAAGTGTATTAACAACCCCTTTGCAATACCAAGTAGTTCTAAACGATGCACTATATTATGTCAATACAAACTACAGCTATTCTACACATAATTTAACAACATGAATTACTTTTGTATTGGTATTTAGTTATTGACTATAGTGCTTTTAGAAGTAATACTGGTTCGACTCAGATTCTGTAAGTATATTGTGCCTGTGGTTATTAGTAAAAAAAAGTTCATAATAGTTTGGCTATTTGGGTGGATGAGTGGATTTACCATTATGCTCAGTGGCTACACCTTAAATTATTGGCTATCATTTGAGAAAATCGACATTCGAACAATTGGGCTTTTTTCTTTAATCTCAATTCCATACGCAATTAATTATACCTGGGCGCCAGTATTTGATGCTAAAAAAATACCACTACTTAGCCCAGTGTTTGGTCATAGACTCTCATGGCTAGTATTAATACAATCATTCTTGAGTATGGCTGTTTACTTAATGAGCACATTTGAACCTAATTCAGAACTTGTCCCTATAGCTATCTCAGGTTTTTTAATTTCATTTTTTGCCTCAGCTCAAGACTCAATATTGGGGGCACTTAGGACTGAACTAGTAGAAAAAAGAAGCCAAGGAGCCATCTCGGGTTGGTACGTATTTGGTTACAGAATTGGTATGTTAGTTTCTACTTCTGGAGCGATTTTCATCTCTCAATATATTAAATGGAATCTTATTTACGAACTATTTAGCTTAGTGATCTTTTCTTTTCCTATAATATTGATTTTATTTTCTAAAGAACTTTCTGCAATTAACATCAGAGATGAATTTCATTCAATTCATGAAAATACTAAACACAGAAGTTATTTTGAGAAGGCGTGTAATCTGATTTCTCAAATTCTTAAACCAGTAGGAAATAAGAAATATATATTATTAGTCATTGTATTTTTAATATTCTATAGGCTGCCAGATAATTTTATCATGATGATGATAAACCCATTTTTACATCATATAGGATATAATTCCTTTGAAATATCAACTGCAGGCAAGCTATTTGGTGCTATATCAGCGATACTTGGAGGATTGATTGCAAGCCACATTATGAAAAAGAAGAATATTTTTGATAGTCTTCTAGTTTTTGGATCAATTCATGCCACCTGTCATATACTATATATTGCTCAGGAATTTTATGGCAAGGATATTACTATCTTATTTATAATAACTGGCTTTGAAGGAGTAACTGGTGGGATGACAATGGCCGCTTACATTGCGTTTATCGCTTCATTATGTGAGGGTAAATTTAGGGCCACTCAATACTCTTTCTTTTCCTCTATGATGGGATTATCTAGATCAGTATTTCCTACTATTTCAGGATATATCGTTAGTTATATTGGGTGGAGTATGTTCTTTATTTTTACCATTTTATGCACAGTTCCTGCTTTAATATTAATATTATACTTAGAAAAATACCAACAATTAAAGAACCAAAATAATTCAGATGATTGATATTATCATTGTAGGATTGTACCTTTGCGCCTTATTAGTCATTGGTATTTTGAAGCGCAACAAAGGCTTCAACTTTACTACACTATCTAAAATTAGAGACAAAGCCAAAAACAATAAGTTTATTCTTGTTGCAACTATCTTTGCTTCAAGCATTGGTGGTGGAACTACTTTTGGTATTTCAGAAAAAGCATTCTCAGAAACGTTAGTAAATACTTACGCCCTACTAATCGCTCTTCCAATAGATATTTTAATAGCTCTGTATATAGTACCAAAGCTTGCTAGGCATTATGGCGCAGAATCAATTGGAGACATTATGTCCTATCATTATGGTAAAGCGGGAAGATATCTAGGAGGAGTGTCTGCAATTTTAGTATCAATTGGTTTACTTTCAGCGCAAGTAAGTGTTAGTGGAAGAATTTTTGAGTATATACTGAATGTTGATTATTTGTATGGAGTGATAATTAGCTATGGAATAGTTTTGGTCTACACAACAATTGGTGGACTTCAGTCGGTATTATTTACAAACTTATTGCAATTTTTAGCTATGATTTTTGCAATACCTGTAATCTCAATATATGGGATCCATCAAATAGGATTTTTTGAGTTTATAAACTCAATTCCAAAGGAAAAAATATCTTTCACGGCCAATAGTGAACTTTTACCTATGTCTATTGCTACAGCTTTTGCATTCGCACTGATTAATTTACTACCAACTTTCATACAACGTACTACGTTAAACAAAAATAGTAATATTACTTCAAGCGCAGTGCTTATTAAAACAGCCATATATGCTGTATTTTTAATTTTTGTAACAATAAATGGCTTGATTGCTTATGTACAGTACCCAGAAGTAAAAGCCTCTATTGCCCTTGTGCATTTAATTGACCACCTTATACCCACTGGTTTGCAAGGGCTAGTAGTTGTTGGTTTGCTTGCTGCAGTAATGTCTACGGCTGATTCTGATCTAAATGTTTTATCAATTACTTTGGTCAATGATATTATCAAACCAAACATATCGAAAATTTCCGAACATACAATGCTCCTTATAGCAAGGATAATAAACGTTGTTATGGGTAGCGTGTCAATTATTTTTGCTATGTGCTTTTCTAGAGTTGTTGATTTAGTGATCTTTGTGGTTGGTTTTTGGAGTCCACTAATACTGGTCCCACTCGTACTTAGTCTTTTCGACATAAGAATCAGCGCCAAAGGACTAATAACCTCTTCTCTTCTAGGCGCAATAAGTTTTTTAGGCTGGCACTTATTCTTTGAGAATATGTTCTATTTAAGAGCGATACTAGTTGGAACTGCAGTTAATCTGATTATTTTTTTATTGTTTTATTTATCAGCAAAAAGAACTGCAAAAAACATAAGACACTAATGTTGCCCTCATAAAAGTCATAGTTTAAAAACAGCAAAGTAATTTACATCAAGGCTATCTTTCATTATCCATTGTTGATCCATTACAGAATAACCAAGTCCTTTCATTTCTAATAATTCTAAATCTGACTTACTTGCCATCATTACTAATTCAGATGGTTTGATAAATTTATTATAATCATGCGTTTGTTTAGGTACCCATTTTAAGATTTTTTCTGCTGCAACAATTGCAAGTAAATAAGATTTTGCTGTCCTATTTAGAGTTGAGATGACTATTACACCGCCTTTATTCAAAAGCTTTGCTAAATTAGACACAAATTCTCGCGGATTAATTATATGTTCTATAAGCTCAAGACATAAGATAACATCACACTTATTTCCATTATTAACGTAATCTTCAACAGTGGTATGAAAAAATTGAGCCGAGTAAGAGTTATTTTGTGCATGCTCTTGCGCTATTGATACATTACTCTCATTTGCGTCAATTCCAAATGGTTTGATACCTAATTTACTCATTTCGTATGAAATAATCCCCCCACCGCAACCCACATCTAGGAGTTTGATATCTTCCATTTTTTTATTTGGCTCTATGTATTTAGCAAATATAGATTTTAAATACTCAACTCTAATAGGAGTAATTTGGTGCAACATTCTAAATTCACCATGCTCTGTATCCCACCAATCTGCATATCCTTTTTTGAATTTTTTTAATTCTAATAAATCTACTGATGTAGTCATATTTATGCTCTTTATAGAAAGTTCACTCTTAGTCATGCTGCAACCATCACTAGTCATCATGGGCTTGACGCAGGATCCATCGCTTAATTTATGGACCCCGGATCAAGTCCGGGATGACTAGAATACATTTATCCAAAATGCCACTCATTGTTACTACAAACACCACTTATCGTCACCCCAAACTTGATTTGGGGTCCAACAAATGAGTAACATTAATAGAAAAGAAATGATATGTAAATTACCATGATAATATGTCTTCAAAAATACTGAGCTACATGTTATATTACTAAACCTCAACAGACATTTTGAAAAACCATTATGCAAGTAATTGTGCAAAAATTTGGCGGCACATCGGTTGCTGATCTTGAGAGGATCAGAAATGTTGCAAAACTTGTACAAAAAGAACTAAAACAAGGAAACAAAGTCATAGCTATAGTCTCAGCTATGGCCGGGGTAACTAATTCCTTGATTATGCAATGTCAGCAATTATCAAGACTAGATAATATAGACTCCTTGAGAGAGTACGATACAGCAATTGCAAGCGGTGAAACTATAACCTCTGCCTTACTCGCTCTTGAACTACAAACTATTGGCATAAAATCAAAATCACTCCAAGGATGGCAAATTCCTATTAAAACCTCAAAAGCCCATGGAAATGCACAAGTAATTGACCTTGACTCTAGTTTATTAAAGAATTTTTTAAACAATGGCATAACACCGGTTATTACTGGTTTTCAAGGGGTTGCAGATGATTTCAATATTACAACTTTAGGAAAAGGTGGGTCAGATACAACAGCAGCAGTGATTGCTGCAAGTATTAATGCACACAGATGTGATATATATACTGATGTTGACGGAATCTATACAGCCGACCCAAGAGTAGTTCACAATGCAAAAAAAATCGATGTTATCGACATTAATCAATTATACGAACTATGTACATCCGGGGCAAAAGTACTGCATCCAAGAGCAGCACTTGCTGCTAAACGCTATGGATTCAACTTAAGAGTATTATCATCATTTGATATTAATTCAACAGGCACAACAGCAATAAATATAATAAAAAATATGGAAAATACATCTATTACTGCTATTACTTCTAATAAAAACTTACTCAAAATTACAGCTGAACATAATGCTGAAATTCTAGCGCAAATTATTCAAGCTTTTGCGCATAACGAAGTAATCATAGAACAAGCATCAAGCCACTTATCAAAACAATCTGTGCTAATTGTAAATCTAGTTGATAAAAACAAGTGTGAAAAATTATTAGATGACTTAAAATCCAAGCAGTTAATTACAAAATATAGCATAGATTCTAATATTTCCTCTGTTACTGTTGTTGGATATGGTATAAAGAATGATAGCAACCTAATCTACGAACTAATTGATTTGCTTAAATCTCACGGTATAAGTGTTTTTTCTGCTGACCTTTCGGATTTAAAATTCTCAATAGTTGTAGATGATCATGATAATGAGAAAACAATAAAGCTATTACATGACAAATGCTTCCCAGAGACTTCTTGATTCAATATCAAGAAAACTCCAGATCATAAATTTTATAAATAACCCTATTCTTGGAGCAATAACAGTTATTGCCATTTTAGCTTCTTTTGCTTTCTTACAAGAGATTATTAATTCATCTGAACATATTTTGATATACTTTCATACCACCTTTTGGCTGTGGATGACCGTATTATTATCCATTTTTGCGGATGGGTTTGCTGAATCTATGGCAAAATATAAGCACTACTCTGTGCAAGATTTATATGTTACACACCTTGTTAGGAAACTAACCTTACTTAAAAAAAAGGATTCACTTGATAATAACATAATTAAATTTAACACTGAGAGTTATAAAAGTATTTTAGTTGACCAAAATAAAATTAAATCAGGAGATTTAATCCTCCTAACCAACGGCGACATAGTTCCACTAGATGGAATATTAGTTAGTGGTTCATGTTATGTTAATGAATCAGACTTGACTGGCACACTAGGCCAGAGTTTGAAAACTAGCGAAGAAGGTAGTATCCTAACAGCTGGCAGCATCATAGACAGCCTTGACCATATTATCGTTAAAATAACTTTCTCTAAAAGGTTCTCCTTTTACGCCAGAACTAAACACTTAATAAAAGCCATTAGCAGACAATCATTACCATCAGAACTTGCTCTGCAAAGAATCACTTTTGGTTTTTCTATACTCTTTCTTTGCGTTATTTTCACTGTTTGGATCATAGCTAAATACTCCGGTTATGAAATACCTTTCATATACATTTTAGACTTAATAGTATTACTATTACCTACAACTTTCTCAGGGTTGCAAAGAGCTATAATCAGATATGGAACAATAAAACTCCAAGAAAAAGGAATATTCGTGCGCGATAACGTAGCCCTTGATAATGCAGTTGATGTTAATGTTGTTCTATTTGATAAAACTGGCACTATTACCGTTGGCAAAAGAGAAATGACAAGTTTCGTAAATATTTCTGATTTTGATGATGAGAATTTTCTAGAATTATTATATTTAGCATCATTGCATGATACTACTAACGAAGGTCAAAGTATCAGAAATTACACTGAAAATCGTGAGGCTTTTAATAAACTTGAAGTTGTTGAGTCAAATTACACCTATTTCTCATTCTCATCCTCAAAACCAATAAGCGGTTGCGATTATAAAGGAATTGAAATTAGAAAGGGTAGTGTAAAAGCAATTTCAGAGTACTTAAAAATTGGAATTGATAACTTCCCTGCCCCCATTAAAGAAGCAACTCATCAAATATCATCTGCTCACGGCACCCCTTTAATCGTTACTATTGATAAACATATTATAGGAGTAATCCAGTTAAGAGATCGTTTCCGCAAAGGTATTAAAAAACAATTAGATAAATTCCATGAACTTGGGATAAAAACCGCGCTTTTAACAGGTGATAACGTAAACACAGCTAATTACGTCGCTAAAAAAATGGAAATTGATGAAGTATATGCAGACGCTACACCAGAAGATAAATTAGACATAGTAAGGGAGCTACAACAACAAGGATATATAGTAGCAATGTGTGGAGACGGGATTAATGACTCCTTAGCTCTAGCACAAGCAGATGTAGGTTTTAGCTTTGAAGATGATGACATGGCTACTGGTAATGTTATCTCCAATGAGCATGATTTATCCAAGCTATTGGAACTTAAAAACATTTGTAAAAGAATGACCGTTAAGCGCGGCGAAGTGACCGTATTTTCACTTACTTCTGATTTAACGAAGTACTTTGTTATTATTCCATCTTTATTTTCAACGGTATTCCCACCTCTTGAAATACTAAACTTCATGAGGTTTCACTCACTTGATAGTGTGATCTTATCTTCGGTAATTTTTAATGCTCTTATAATCCCAGCTTTAATGCCACTAGTATTTGATGGCTTTAATAAAACAAAAACAAAATATTCTCTGTGGAAGGGTATGCTTTTATACGGACTAGGAGGCATTATCTCACCGTTTATATTCATCAAATTAATTGAAATATATATAACTTGAGCTTGTTATGGTAAGAAATCTATTTTTTAGCATAATGATATTTATCTTCTGCCTCGCTTTAGTGTTTATTTATACTAAAGCCGTTTATGCACTGGGTAATCTATTTTGGCCTTATAACACACAAGGAAGATTAATATACGACTTGCAAAACAATTTACGTGGCTCAGAACTCTTAGCACAACAATACTCCTCAAATATTTACTTTAAATCAAGAACTAATTATCAAGGAATGAATATATGTAATTTAGCAATTTATAATGATGATTTTACAAAATTCTTTTCTCCAATTTATGCAAGTGCAAAAAATGATATATCGTTCATTACCCCATCAGCAAGTCAACTAGATCCATATATCATGGTAAATGATGCAAAAAAACAAGTCATGATTATTGCTAAGAATAGAAAAATTAGTCCAAAAATGATTGAAAATTTAATAGATAAACTATCGCTGAAAAAAACAAAATTTTTCTTTGAACTTGAGATTATAAATACCACTTTGCTTAATCACGAACTAGATAAAATTCAGTAGAATTATTACCATCATTTTAAGCTTTAATTGACTTTAGATGCTCTAATTAAGTTCAAAGTGACCGTACCACACACAACATTAGGTTATACTGAACACAAATTAGTCATGCTGCACACCGCGATAGTCATCCTGAATTTAATTCAGGATCCATTTACTTAAAGTAGTTATGACCTCAGGGCAACTTGGATCCTGGGTCAAACACAGGAAGACTATAGAATAGAGCCCGAGAAAACCTTATTTGTCATTAACTATGTTTTGTAAAGGAATAAAGTCATCCCAAACTTGATTTGGGATTCATCAAAATAATAGAATACTTACTCAAACTCTATTAGTACCTGACCACCAGAGACGTTTTGCTGCGGCGCTACTAGAATCTTCGCTACTTTAGCCTCCTTTTGGGCAGTAATAATATTTTCCATCTTCATCGCTGTTAATACTACCAGTTCTTGGCCTGGAACAACTAAATCTCCCACAGATACACATATATTTACTATTTGCCCTGAAAGCGGGGCTGGTAATTCATTTTGATCATCATCTTCATCACGCGTAAGCATCAATGACTCAAGCTCAGACATTCTTGGAGATCTTACATAAGCTGCAACAGAAATTCCTGAGCAAGTCAGGTTGTAACCAGTTGATATTCTCTCAATTTGTATATTAAACTTGGCGCCATTTATGTTGGCAGTAATAAGAGGGCTTCCTATATTCCAATTACTTGAGATGGTAATACGACTCGAGCCAAGGCGTATATTATAGCCACCCTCGATTTGCTTAATGATTACCTGATATTGAGTATCATCAATGGTAATAACCCATCTTGTACCGATTTTAGCCGATTGATCACTCATTTGATTAGGGAGTGATGCAGCTCTTTTTTGCTCAGTTAAAAAAGCAAAAATGGCTGTTGAAACAAATACTTCATTTATTTCAGATGTCAGATTTGCTCCTGAAAAACCATCTGGATATTCTTGCTCAATAAAACCTGTATTAATATCACCATCGATGAATCTTTGATTATGAATTATCGCCTCTAAGAAACTGATATTATGCGATATCCCCTTGATCACAAAAGAGCTTAAAGATTTCTTCATGAAGTTAATTGCCTCTTCTCTGGTTTTAGCATAAGTACATAATTTTGCAATCATTGCATCGTAATACATACTTACTTCACCACCAGCACCAATACCGCTATCAACTCTAACATTTGTACTTTTTGGCGGCTCTTTATATTCTAAAATCCTACCACTTGAAGGTAAGAATCCTCTACTAGGATCTTCAGCACAAATTCTTGATTCAAAAGCCCAACCATCAAGTTTTATATCGTCCTGGGTAAAAGATAATTTCTCCCCAGCAGCAACTCTTATCATTTGTTCAACAAGATCCACTCCAGTTATAAGCTCTGTAACGGGGTGCTCAACTTGAAGTCTAGTGTTCATTTCTAAGAAATAGTAATTTTTATTACTATCCATCATAAATTCAACAGTCCCAGCTGAATAATATCCAACCTTTTTGGAGAGAGCGACCACTTCTGCATACATTTTCCGGCGCGTTACTTCATCTACAAATGAACTAGGAGCTTCTTCAATAACTTTCTGGTGATATCGCTGTATTGAACACTCTCTCTCTCCTAAACATACTGCATTACCAAATTGGTCTGAAAGCAGTTGTATCTCGATATGTCTTGGCGCCTTAATTAATTTTTCAATGAATACTCTTCCATCACTAAAACAATTCTCAGCTTCTAATTTTGCAGAAGCATAGGCCTTTTCCATTTCCTTTTCGTTATTTACAACTCTCATACCACGACCACCACCACCAGCTGCAGCCTTAATGATAACCGGAAATCCTATTCCTTGAGCTATTTCAATTGCCTGTTCAGGACTATGAATGATACCCATATAACCAGGAACAGTGGTAACACCAGACTCTATAGCAATTTTCTTCGCTTCAATTTTATCTCCCATTTGCTTTATAACTTTTGCACTTGGGCCAATTAAAGTAATACCTTCACGTTTTAAGCTATTAGCAAAATTAGCATTCTCAGCTAAAAAACCATATCCTGGATGCACTGCGGTTGCACCACTAACCCTGATCGCACTTACAATATTCTTAATCGATAAATAACTCTCCGTAGCTGGTGAATTCCCGATATAATATGCCTCATCAGCATATTGTACATGCTCAGAATTTGTATCAGCTTCTGAATAAATTGCGACTGAAGTAATTCCCATCTTGCGCAGGGTCTTCATAATACGCAAAGCTATCTCACCACGATTTGCTACTAATACTTTCTCAAATAACGGCTTATCCATAATTATTTTATTTTTTATATTGGTAAATTATCATGTTTTTTCCAAGGCATTTGCACCTTTTTCTCACGCAAATATTTTAGTGATTTACAAATTCTCCAACGAGTATTTTGTGGTTTTATAATATCATCTAAGTACCCTCTTGAGGCTGCAACAAAAGGAGAAGTTATATCTTCTTTGTACTGCTCTATGACTTTTTGCTTTTTCTCAGGGTCTTTGCATTCTTCACGGAATATAATTTCTGCTGCTCCTTCTGCGCCCATTACTGCTATTTCTGAATTAACCCAAGCGTAATTTACATCTCCTCTTAAGTGCTTAGAGTTCATCACTATGTACGCGCCACCATAAGCCTTCCTGGTAATTACAGTAATTTTAGGCACCGTAGCTTCTGCGTAAGCATAAAGCAATTTTGCGCCGTGTTTTATTATACCACTATATTCCTGCTCTACTCCTGGCAAAAATCCTGGCACATCAACAAGAGTTATTAGCGGAATACTAAAAGCATCACAAAAACGGATAAATCTTGCCGCCTTACGAGAGGCATTAATATCTAAACATCCAGCTAAATGCAGGGGTTGGTTTGCTACAAATCCAACTGGCATTCCTTCCATATAGCCAAAACCTATTATAATATTTTTAGCATAATCAGGCTGTAATTCAAAAAACTCTCCCTCATCAACTATTCTTTCAATTAGCTCTTTCATGTCGTATGATTTATTAGCACTGTTTGGCACTAAAGTATTCAATGACATATCTACCCTATCTGCAGGATCTCGAGTTAGCCTTATTGGCAACTCTCCTCTATTAGATAGTGGTAAATAGTTAATAAAACGCCTAGTTTCAAGCAAAGTCTCGATATCATTTTTGAAAGCAAGATCAGCAACACCAGATTTTACAGTGTGTACTTTTGCACCGCCAAGCTTTTCTTGACTAACTTCTTCACCTGTGACAGTTTTTACAACATCTGGTCCAGTTACAAACATATATGATGAACCTTTTACCATAAAGATGAAATCGGTAAGAGCTGGTGAATAGACCGCACCTCCAGCACATGGTCCCATAACAAGAGTTATTTGTGGAATGACACCTGATGCAATAACATTTCTTTGGAATAGCTCACCATAGCCACCAAGGGCATCTACGCCTTCTTGAATTCTTGCTCCACCTGAATCATTGATACCAATAACTGGAGCACCAACTTCTATAGCTTTATCAATTAAATTACAAATTTTCTTTGCGTGATACTCTCCAAGTGAGCCACCTAAAACAGTAAAATCCTGACTATAAACAAAGACTAACCTGCCATTTATAGTTCCATGACCGGTAACCACCCCATCACCAGAGTATTTTTTATCACCCATTCCAAAATTATCGCAACGATGTTCAACAAACATCCCTGTTTCCTCGAAACTATCTGGATCCAGCAGTACTTCTATTCTTTCCCGTGCTGTTAGCTTACCCTTTGAATGCTGTACTTGAATTCTACTAATTCCACCCCCTAGGCTGGCTGCACTTAACTTTTCCTCAAGCATTTGCTGCTGATTTAAGGTATTTTTGCTCATAAAACAGTTTTAATAATTAGTACCTGGATTATAGTAAAGTTTTTTAGAAAAGGTATATTAATTTACATCAACTAAAAAATTGTTTTTGTTTTAGTTGATGGATCAATAATTCTACTCTAAAATCATGCACCAAGGATAATATACACTTCAAAGTTTAATTTTAGCTGCAATATGATATGTACCAAACAACAGATGCTTTAAATCAGCAGCAACTTTTAGCCGTTAACCACACAAACGGACCACTTTTAATCTTAGCAGGTGCTGGAACCGGCAAAACAAAAGTTTTAACGCATAGAATCGCTCATATTATAGAGCAAAAACTTGCTACCGCTAATGAAATATTAGCTGTTACTTTTACTAATAAAGCAGCAAAAGAAATGCAAGACAGGTTAAACAATCTAATTCATGCAGACGGCCTTAATATTGGTACTTTCCATTCGATTGCAGCAAAAATTCTTCGCACTCATATTGGGATGCTCGATTCAAATCTATCAATTAATTTTACAATTATCGATCAAGATGACCAAATAAAATTGGTTAAAAACATATCAATGGAATTGGGCGTTGATACTAAGCAATATCCACCCAAAATGATACATATGATCATTTCAAGATGGAAAGATCTTGGATTAACACCAGAAAAAATCAATGAATCAGATGTTACGTCTCCCGCTCACAACTTGGCTAAGAGTGTATATTTTGAATATCAAAAGCAAATGCATTCTTCTAATGTCGTAGATTTTGGTGATTTAATATTGTACTGCAATCAATTATTCATTAATAACCCAGCAATACTTTTATCATATCAAGAAAAATTTAAATATATAATGATAGATGAGTATCAAGACACCAATGCAGTCCAGTATGTGTGGGCAAGAATGCTTGCAAGTAAATATAAAAATATATGCTGTGTCGGTGATGATGATCAATCAATATATAGCTGGAGAGGAGCAGATGTTAAAAATATACTCCGGTTTGAACACGATTTTCAAAATGCAACAATTGTCAAATTAGAACAAAATTACCGCTCCACTCCTAATATACTGACAGCGGCATCTTCTATCATCAGCAATAACAGAAATAGGCATAAAAAAAACTTATGGACCGAATGTCCGCAAGGCGAAAAAATTAAAGTTGTGTCATGCTGGAATGATAAAGAGGAATCTAGATTTATTACTACTGAAATATCAAGCCATATAAACTCAGGAAAATATAGCGCAAATCAAATCGCAATTCTGGTCAGAGCTGGCTTTCAAACACGGTCATTTGAAGAAAGCTTTATTAGTAATGCATTGCCATATCAAATTATTGGTGGTCTCAAATTCTATGAAAGAATGGAAATTAGAGATTTACTTGCTTATATAAGACTTAGTATTAATAACAACGATAATATAGCCCTTGAGAGGATAATTAACGTCCCAAAAAGATCTATCGGGAATGTTACTTTGATGAAAATCAAAGATTACGCCTCTATACATAATACATCATTATTTCAAGCCACTAAGCAAATGCTCTTTGATAAGCATTTTAAGGGCAATACTTTTGAAAAACTTAGCGAATTTGTAAACTTACTTAGTGAAAGTAATATTAATTTTCAAAATTTATCTGCATTTGAAGCATCAAAATCTCTATTAGAAAGATCAGGTTATCTTACATCATTAAAAGAAGAAAAAACCGAAGAATCCAGAGCAAGAATAGAGAACATCAATGAAATGCTACGAGCAATAGACGAGTTCGATAATATCTCAGAATTTTTAGAACATTCTAGCCTAGTTATGGATAATGAAAGCCTTGAAAATGACTTTGGTGGCACAGTAAAAATTATGACTCTGCATGCAGCAAAGGGACTTGAATTTGACTTAGTTTTCTTGCCAGGTTGGGAGGAAAATATTTTTCCACACCAAAAATCATTATCTGAAGAAGGAGAAAAAGGCCTAGAAGAAGAAAGAAGAATTGCGTACGTTGGAATTACTAGGGCAAAAAAGGAATTGTATATTACTCACGCAGAAAGCAGACGAATGTTTGCGGAATTCATCAAATCCATACCTTCCAGATTTTTATCTGAAATACCTAAAGATCTATGTCAAACACATAGCCCAATTAGTCAGCTAAATTATCTTGGTTCAAGGCACAATTTTTCTATGCAAACCAAGCTTAGCAACATCACCCAAACAACTAATTCAAAAACAAATTCCACTCCTATTGAAAGAGATTCTAGATCTCCAGGAAGCAAAGTGTTTCATGAGAAATTTGGTAAGGGAATAGTAATCAAACGAAATGGCGATAGCCTAGATATAGTTTTTGAAAATAATGGACTCAAAACAATCAAAGAAGCATTTGTAAGTAACGTATAAGATAGAACTCTTTTGATTTATACTTCAACAAAACAATTTGGTGTTTCGTATAATCTAATTTTGGTTATTATGTAAGGCTTACCTTCAAATATTTGCGGGACTATATCATTTTTTATATGAATCGCAATGTTCTCTGCTGTTGGATTATCATTAAGAAAGTAAACTTTTTGTCCAGTATGGGCAGAAACAAAATCACCCAGTTTTTTATCATGAACACTGAGTATAGTATTATGATCTAAATAGTGATCTATCCAGGATTTTATTATTTCTTTGAGCTCTCCAAAGTCTACAACCATAGCTAATTCATCTAGATTTGCTGATTTAGCAGTAATTTCAAGTACATATCTATGGCCATGAAGATACTTACACTTATTTTTATGACCTATTACTCTGTGTCCAGCATCAAATTCTATACGCCTTGTACATTCGAACATAATAAAATCCCCTAAATAAATGCTAGCAGCGATTCGTATTTTTCTATTTTATCTTCTTGAATTTGCCTACTTAATGACGCACCATCATCTTGCTCATCTAAAGTCAATTTTAATGCTGCTACTTGGTTCATTATGTTAGTTCTTGTTTCCTTATCTAGTTCAACAACAAATTCACTAGCAACATTAAGATATGACTGGCCAACTTGAGCTACTCCTTTGTAGACGAAAAACTTCTTCTCTTGGTTATTAACAATAACCGAAATTACCCCTGTATTTAGGTTTGAAACTAGTTTACAGTGACCTGAAAGAACCCCAAACACACCTTCTTGCCCGCATAAGTTGATCATATCGACTTCAGCTTCAAATAATACCGAAGATGGCATCACAATTCTTGCTAGTATTTTGTTTGCCATAATTATTAACCTATCTCACTTCTAGAGTACGTGCCTTTTCTATCGCCTCTTCTATACTACCAACCATATAGAATGCAGCTTCTGGTAAGTCATCATATTTGCCTTCTATCAAACCTTTAAAACCCTTAATTGTATCTTTTAAATCAACAAATTTACCAGAAAGACCGGTAAACACCTCGGCCACATGGAAAGGTTGCGATAAGAATCTTTGAATTTTTCTGGCTCTACTTACTACTTGCTTATCCTCTTCTGAAAGTTCATCCATACCTAAAATAGCAATGATGTCTTGCAGAGATTTATAGGTTTGCAAAATCCTTTGGACTTCTCTAGCTACCTTATAATGCTCATCTCCAACAATCTCTGGATCAAGCATCTGTGAATTGCTATCAAGCGGATCTACCGCTGGATAAATACCAAGCTCAGCTATTTGCCTACTTAACACAGTTGTTGCATCAAGGTGAGTAAAAGAAGTCGCTGGAGCTGGATCAGTTAGATCGTCAGCTGGAACATAAATAGCTTGCACGGAAGTAATTGATCCGTGCTTAGTTGAAGTAATTCTTTCTTGGAGCAATCCCATATCAGTTGCAAGGGTCGGTTGGTAACCAACTGCAGAAGGTATTCTTCCCAAAGTGGCTGATACTTCTGACCCTGCTTGAGTAAATCTGAAAATATTATCAACGAAGAAGAGAACATCTTGTCCACCATCTAAATCTCTAAACGATTCAGCAATTGTAAGTCCAGTAAGAGCTACTTTTGCACGCGCCCCAGGAGGTTCATTCATCTGACCGTAAACTAATGCTACTTTTGATTCTTCTGGATTATCAGTATTTATTACACCAGAGTCCATCATTTCATGGTAGAGGTCATTACCTTCTCTTGTCCTTTCTCCTACCCCTGCAAAAGCAGTATATCCACCGTGAGCTTTGGCAACATTATTAATTAATTCCATAATGATAACTGTTTTACCAACCCCAGCTCCGCCAAATAAACCAATTTTGCCACCTTTAGCATAAGGGGCAAGAAGATCAACAACTTTTATGCCAGTAATTAAAATACTTCTCTCGGTTGATTGTTCCTCAAAGGTTGGGGGTTGTCTATAAATTGAAGAAAATGTTTTAGATTTTATAGGCCCTTTCTCATCTATAGGCTCTCCTACTACATTCATAATCCTTCCTAAAGTAGATTTACCCACAGGAATATTTATCGGCTCACCAGTATCAGTTACCTCTGCTCCCCTAGTTAAACCATCAGTAGAATCCATAGCAATGCATCTGACACTACTATCACCAATATGCTGAGCAACTTCTAAGACTAATTTTTGTCCATTATTTTCACATACTAATGCATTGAGTATATTTGGTAATTTGTTACTATCAGAAAACTTGACATCAACTACCGCCGAAACAATTTGTGTAATTTTACCTTTATTCATAAACACGTACCAATTAATTTTTTTTATCTATCGCTAGCTGGCCTGCAAGAGCATAATTTTCTAACTCTAAATCAGTAATAATAATTCTTACTTTTTCTGGCTTTGTATCAAGAGTATCACAAACAGTTTTCGTTACCGATTCAACAAGCTTTCTTTTTTGTTCAACTGTTCTTCCTTTCATCATTTCTATATGTATTAATGGCATATTATGACCCCTATAATTATAAAGCTTCTGCACCCGAGATAATTTCTATTAACTCAGTGGTTATCATCGCTTGTCTTGATCTATTTAGTTTTATAGTCAGTTTGTCAACCAACTCTTTAGCGTTTCTAGTTGCGTTATCCATAGCCGTCATCCTAGCGCCTTCTTCACTAGCACGACTTTGTAAGATACCATAATTAATTTGTCCGCCAATATACATACTAATTACATTTCGTACCAAATCAGCACCTTCATAATCGGAAGAAGCATAATTCTTTGTTTCTTTATGTGACTTAGCAGGAAGTATTTGCTCTTTGGTAGGTATTTGAATCATAGCATTTTTGAATTCATTATAATACATTAAGCAAGCTCCAACACTTCTACTTTCTACTAATTCAAACAATTTATCCCTAACTTCTCTAGCGAGACACTCATATTTATTTTTGTCCAAAAAGTAATGAGCTAATATTTTCGAGCCAAATTCATTTTTTAGTGCATCTAACCCTTTCTTACCAATCACAATCAACCTAAAATCTTTGCCATCTTTTTCTAGCCTACGTATATCATGCTTCACTTTTTTTATTATACTAGAATTAAAGCTACCACAAAGCCCCCTTTCAGAGGTAATTACCAAAATTAATGCTGGTTTTGCCTCAACATCAATTTCAAAAAATCTTCTGTCGCTCTCAGATAAACTCATTAAATTTCCACTCGTCGAAATATCAAACAATACCTCACCAAGCACTTCACAAAAATCATTTAAATTTTCTGCCTGCTCCTTCACCTTCTTCAGCTTTGCCGCAGAAACTACTTGCATTGCTTTAGTAATTTTTTGAGTAGACTTAATACTCTTTACTCTATTCCTAAGATGTTTTAATCCAGACATTTATTCTATTTATGATCTTCTATAAATTCTTTAACAAAGTTTGATAGATAAAATTTTAGCTTCTCTTCGACATCATCAATCAACTGCTTTTGCTCTCTAATTGAAGACAGAATATCTTCGCCCTTTAACCTTATATCATTAATCAACTTACTTTCAAAAAGACGAACTTTTGATGTATCTATATTATCTAAATAGCCTTTAACACCAGCGTATAATATTATAACCTGCTCTTCTACAGGAACTGGAGAATATTGTGATTGCTTTAATAATTCAGTTAATTTTGACCCATGTTTAATCAACTTTTGCGTTGAGGCATCTAAATCAGAACCAAATTGCGCAAAAGCTTCCATCTCTCTAAATTGGGCAAGTTCTAACTTAAGTGAACCAGCAATTTTTTTGATGGCTTTAATTTGCGCAGCCGAACCAACACGACTGACAGATATACCAACATTCACTGCTGGACGAATACCTTTATAAAATAGCGTGGTCTCAAGGAATATCTGTCCATCAGTAATTGAAATTACGTTAGTTGGAATATAGGCTGATACATCCCCGGCTTGTGTTTCAATTATAGGAAGAGCTGTTAGCGATCCTGCTCCCCTATCATCAGACAACTTTGCTGCTCTTTCAAGCAGTCTTGAATGCAAATAAAAAACATCTCCTGGATATGCTTCCCGCCCTGGTGGCCTTCTAAGAAGCAGTGATATCTGGCGATAGGCCACAGCATGTTTCGACAAATCGTCATAAATGACCAAAGCATGCATTCCATTATCTCTAAAATACTCTCCAATAGTACAACCAGTATAAGGAGCTAAAAATTGTAATGGTGCAGGATCAGATGCAGTTGCTGAAACAACAACCGTATATTCCATTGCTCCAGCCTCTTCCAATCTCTTTACTATTTGTGCAACAGTTGACCTTTTTTGCCCAATTGCTACATAAACACAGTATATCTTATCTGCTTCTTTGCCGGATAAGTGGGCATATTTTTGATTGATTATGGTATCTATTGCAATAGCAGTTTTTCCTGTTTGACGATCACCAATAATCAATTCTCTCTGTCCACGCCCAATTGGAATCAAAGCATCAATTGCCTTAATACCAGTTTGCACTGGCTCATGCACGCTTTTTCGGCCAATGATTCCAGGAGCTTTTACTTCGATTTTACTATGGTGTTTTGTAACTATATCTCCCTTAGCATCAATAGGGTTGCCCAATCCATCTATCACTCTTCCTAGCATCGCTGGACCTACCGGTGTTGTTAATATTTGACCAGTACGAACAACCTTATCTCCCTGACATATTTGGCTATCATCACCCATGATCACAACACCAACCATATCACTTTCAAGGTTCAACGCTAAGCCTTTTTGACCAGAAGAAAATTCGACCATTTCGCCAGCCATAACATTATCAATACCATATACCTTAGCTATTCCATCACCAACTGTTACAACGTAACCAACCTCTTGTAGTTGAGCAAGTTTGTCGATATCACCTATTTCTCTCTCTAAAATCTCTGATATTTCCGATGGATTCAATGTCATTCTCCTGACCCCTTGAGTTAATTATTTATTTATCGATACTTTTTCTATTCTATCAAGAGCACCTTGTACAGAGCAATCTAGCATATAACTATCATATTTTACCACCACGCCTCCTAGTATTGAACTATCGACACTATACTCTGCTTTTATGTTTTTTTTCAGCTCCTCTTTGATTATCTTTTCAATAAAATCTTCTTCTTTCTTATTCAATTTTTCAAATGATACAACCTGTATTACTTTTATACCCTTGCTACTCATTAGCAAATCACCAAGCTTAGTTACAATATCTGGAAGCAAATGCATTCTGGCATTTTTTATCAATATGAATAAAAATCTAAGCGTAATCGAATCTAACTTTAATTTTTGAGATAAAGATTTAACCACAGCAAACTGATTTCCATGAGTTATAATCCTTGAGCACAAAGCTTCTCTTAAAGTAAGGTTGCTTCCAAATAGCTGACTGAATTTTGAAATAGACTCAAAAACTACATCCTCTTTTAATCGCTTTGTTGCTTCAAGTAGTAGCGAACTAGCATAATTGCTTACCACTTTGATTTCCTTTGTCATAGCAATTTAACCGTAAATATGTAATCAACTTGTTTTTATGTCTATTTCGAATGAATTTATGTAATCCTTTTTTATCAAATAAATCAAGGCAAAAATCAACACAACAAGCTGAAATATAAAATATGCAAGCACCAGTGATACAATACCGCTCCAATCCCAAATTAACATACAAAAAAATGGCGTAGTAGTTGATAATAACATACTTCCTAAAGAATGAGATAAACTATACATTCTCATTCTTACCTTTGTTGTGAAAGTGGATTGAATCAAAATGTTTGACGGTATCCAGTATAATGGAACTAAGAAAACCAGGATTGCATGAGAAGTAAAATTATACCCAGTAACAAATGCCATTGATATTGCACAAAATACACTTAGACAAAGAGCAAAAATAACTTGCTTGAGCTGCCTGGTTTTATCCGAAATAAACCCAGCAAATAAACTTGAAACTGCATATATGGAAATCAACCAAATATTATTATTTGCACCCTCTATCTTATCGATAATTCCGGAAACATTACCCAAAAAAGTATTCAAGAATATAACGAGAAATTGATACCCCCCACCAAACATCCCGCTAATAATTGTTGCTAGAAAAAATTTCGTTTTATTCTTTAAGATGATTTTTATAACATGACCATCAACTTCAATAGCTTGATCCTCTTTACTTTTTATAAATAACTGACTTTCATTTAATTTTGATCTTAGTAAAATTACTACTAAGCCGAGCACTCCTCCTATGATAAAATTAATTCGCCATAGCCAATCTACTTGTGAATAATGCACAGAAAAATTGAATGCGAAAGAGGCAAATAATACCCCAATTTGTGAACAGAATGAGACTACACCAATTGCCAGATGCCTTCTTTTTTTGTCAACAAGCTCAGCTACATATATCTTTATCGCATCTGTTTCCGCAGCAAGGGAGGCTAGGAATAACATACGCACTAAGCCAAGGCATAACACTGACCACGCACCAATCGTGCTATACTCGGGAAGAAATGCAATTAAGGAGGTAGAAAAAAATGCAAATGCTGTAGATAACTTCACGCTCACTACTCTTCCCGCCAAATCACCAATTCTACCAAAAATTACTGATCCAATTGGTTTAGCAATAGTAGAAATAGCAAATAGTGCAAAAAATATTGATAATTGATAGCTATCATTACCTTGCGGCATAAAATGCTTAGAAAGTATAGACGCTGACAAGCCAAATATCGCGTAGTCATAATACCGAACTATGGTGATAATAGATGCAACAATTAATGATTGTCTCTTCTGTTGATGCAAGGACATATAACCCGATTTAAATTGCTAAATATTAACGCGGCTGATATTATAACGCTGGATATAACCTTGCAAGAGATTATTTAATGATTGGTAAATTAAAGGGCCTGGTAGACTCAGTATACGATGATCATTTAATCCTCGACGTAAATGGAGTTGGATATTTGATATTTTGCTCTAGTAAAACCATTGCTCAAACAAACTGCGGTGAACTTGCTGAATTTTTAATCGAAACGCATGTTCGTGAAGATCACTTTCACCTATATGGCTTTTCGAGCCTTGAAGAAAAGCAAGCTTTCGTTACTCTGCAAACTGTCAAAGGAGTTGGCACCAAAATGGCGCTCGCTCTATTATCTGCAATTAGCCCAGAAGAAATTCAGCACGCCCTAAATGCAAAGGATAAAAGTACTTTTTCTGCAGTTTCAGGCGTAGGAAACAAGCTAGCTGAGAGAATAATAACCGAACTTAAAGACAAGCTAATTTCTACCAAAACCCTAATGATATCATCAAATAAAGCCAGCACTGCTAGCAAAAAGCCAATTGCAGATGATGCAGCTTCTGCTTTAATTAATCTTGGTATTAATAAGATTGACGCTCAAAATCGGGTATCTTCAATCTTGGCTACTAATGAGCAGATCACTATAAACGATTTAATCAGACTAGCATTGAGGAATTAAGAAATGAATAAAGAGCTTCTGTCTGGCATTAATCTTGAATCTGATAGCGATCATTCGTTAAGACCAAATTTACTAAATGAGTTTATTGGCCAAGAGCAAATTAAAAGCAATTTGCAAGTTTTTATAACTGCTGCAAAAAACAGAAATGAATCGCTTGATCACACGCTATTTTATGGCCCTCCTGGCCTTGGAAAAACTTCACTTGCTCATATAATTGCCAAAGAAATGGGAGTAAATTTTAAAGCAACTTCCGGCCCAACACTCTCTAAAGCAGCAGATTTAGCGGCTATTTTAACTAATTTGCAAGAAAATGATGTACTATTCATTGATGAAATACATCGCCTCAATACTAACATCGAAGAAATTTTGTACCCCGCAATGGAAGACTTCTCCCTAGATATTATTATTGGCGAAGGCCCTGCGGCAAGATCAGTCAGAATTGATTTACCGCGTTTTACTTTAATCGGGGCAACCACAAGGCTTGGGCTAATTAGCAACCCACTTCGTGACCGCTTTGGCATTCCACTGAGACTTAATTTTTATAACAATAATGAGCTTACTCTTGTAATAAAAAGAGCAGCAAAACTCCTCGTTGCCGATATTAGCGAAGATGGAGCACAAGAAATAGCAAAACGCTCCCGGGGAACTCCTCGTATTGCACTGCGGCTACTTAAAAGAATTAGAGATTTTGCTCTGGTAGATAATAAGAAACAAATAACTGCTCAAGTTGCTGATAATGCTCTTGGCAGGCTCGAAGTTGATAAAAGCGGACTTGATAGCAATGACTATAGGTACCTCAAGTTTATTCTAGATAACTATAATGGTGGGCCAGTTGGTGTTGAGACAATTGCTGCTGCATTATCAGAACAAAGGGATGCAATCGAAGAAGCAATTGAGCCATATCTAATCCAAATTGGATTCTTACAACGCACTCCAAGAGGAAGAATTATTACCAACAATGCGTTTACTCATCTAGGAGCTACTCCTCCAGCAAATTCAAGAGATAACCTGGAGCAAACTGGTTTATTTGAATTAAATTAATATATACCAAACTACTTTGTATTTTCTCTAGCAAGAAGTTTGAAATAGTCATCTCGTAGTAGCTTAACTCCGAGGGTCCACACTAAGCATACCATAATAAATACGACCATTAAGAACCCAGCTATATCTTCGTGATGCGCCGCTGGAAAAATTGTAAAACTAATCATCTGAACAGTAGCCCCAACTGACTTACCCAGTTTTGCACCAAGTACATCAACTGCAGCTTTACCTTTAGTTTTCATTTCCTGATCCAATGGTATATAGACCATTTCTTTAGTAGCATCAAACAGCGAATATTTCACTCCCTTACCTAGTATATTTTGAATACTACCAATAAAAACTACTACCACCAATGGCACAATACCAGTAAACCCACCTAAGATATACCCCAAGTGGCTTTCGGTCAAAACTGAGATAAAGAATGCTAAACCAACAATTAAGAACATTAGTGGTGTTAGTGCAGCCCCCCAAAACCAACCAAACCTTTTGACAATTAAATTACCAATAAAAATAAAACTCAAGGTAGCAATTCCAGTCCAAAATAATACATTACCATGGTAGGCCATAAAATCTTTTGTAACTGGATATAAAGCCTTTGCCCTAGACATCCATAGACCTTCAATGAGATTTACAACAGTACTATACGAAACCATCAAAATACAAATTAAAGCCAGATACTTCGAAGTAAATACCATCTTTGCACTTTGTCTTAAGGTAAGCTTTAAAATGTCTGTACGCTTGTTTTTAAAGATAATCCCTTTTAATGTTTCAACATTTTTTACTTCAATATAACGATGTAAAATCAAACAAATAATCCCAGAAGCAGTCACAAGCGTTGTCATAGATTTGAGTACAATCTCCGCATTGTCTGTTAAATCACTAAAAACTGCTAAAAGAAAGTGATTACCTTGAGTAAAATAAACAATCAGCACTCCAGAAATGAGTAGATTAAATTGCCCAAAAAGACCAAAGAAAATATAAAATCTTTGTGCTTCTTCGGTTTTGGTAATTTTATTAGCAAGTTGCCAAAAAAATAAAAAGAACACTATTACAGTCCATAGCTCGCCCATAACATAAAATATCACAAAACTCCACTTGCCCCACATCACAATAAACCATTTCAAGTGAGGAAAAGTCTGTACATAGTAGTTTACGACTTGCACATCAGGATGAAAAAAGTCTTTATTTGGGTAGATTACAAAAGCAAATGCTGCAAAGAATATCAAGAAGATAGAGACTATTATTCTAAATACCTGCTCGGTAGTCATGACATTGCACATCTTGGTATATAAAATGACAAAAAGAACTCCCATTGGTAGCTCTCCCCATAATTTAATAAAACTCAGCACTTCAGTACCAATCATGGTCACTATGAATCCGTCTTTTAAACTACGCACCAAATTTTGTGTAAGAAGAATGAAAAGCATTAGAAACGCCATCGGCAAGAACTTGGTAAGCTCATAAGACCTAACAGGCCAAATGGCATACCTGAATTTACTGTGCCTTATTTTAGTAAAAACACCTATTGCCCCAGAGATATTAGTCACTTGTAATCCATAAATTATCTATGAAATAACAAACTAGAGCATGGCATAGGAGGTGTCAATGTTCGGGCTTATAAAAAATATTTCAAAATTTTACTAAAAACTACTTGATATCCCCCACCATTTCCTCTGGAACGACGTACTTATCAAAGTCTTCTGATGAAATTAGATTTAAAGCTATCGCTGCTTCCCTGAGCGTTGTCCCTTCTGCGTGCGCTTTTTTTGCAATCTTTGCGGCATTATCATATCCGACATAAGGATTTAACGCTGTCACTAACATCAAGGATTTTTCTCTAAGCTCTGCTATCCTTTCTAAGTTTGGTTCTATCCCGTCGATACAATGATCAACAAGGCTAACTATTGCATCACTAAGTAGATTAATCGAATGAATAACATTTTGAATAATCAAAGGCTTAAATACATTTAGTTCAAAATGCCCATTACTCCCACCAACTGTAACCGCTACATGGTTACCCATAACTTGCGCTGCTACCATTGTCATTGCTTCTGCTTGAGTTGGGTTTACTTTACCAGGCATAATCGAAGAACCTGGCTCATTCTCAGGTAGCAATAACTCTCCTACACCACACCTTGGACCAGAACCAAGTAATCTTATATCATTTGCTATTTTCATCATCGTCACTGCCAAGCTATTAAGCGCTCCAGAAAAATGGATTAAAGCGTCATTACAAGCCAGTGCTTCAAATTTATTCGGAGCAGATTTAAATTGATAACCAGTATAATTTGAAACTTCATTGGCAAATTTTTCAGCAAAACCTTCTTTGCAATTGATTCCAGTTCCAACAGCAGTACCTCCTTGCGCTAAATAACTAACATCTTCAAGCGAAGTTTTTATTCTATTTATACTAAGCTTAATTTGTTGTGCATAACCAGAAAATTCTTGGCCCAAAGTAATGGGAGTAGCATCTTGCAAATGAGTCCTGCCAATTTTTACTATATGTTTCCACTCTTTAGCTTTTTTCTCTAAACTTTTATGTATTTTATTTAAAGCTGGGAATAATTTTTTATTTGTTTGAATTATTGTAGCTATATGCATAGCAGTTGGAAACGAATCATTAGATGACTGCCCCATATTTACATGATCATTTGGGTGAACAGGCGATTTTCCACCTCTTTTACTAGTTAACACTTCATTAGCAATTCCAGCTATAACCTCATTAACATTCATATTGGACTGAGTTCCTGAACCAGTTTGCCAAACTACCAAAGGAAAATTATTATCAAATTCTCCGCCTAAAACTCGATCCGCAGCATCTATAATTGCATTTGCAATATTTTTATCAAGAGCCCCGATACTTGTGTGCACTCTAGCTGCAGACCTTTTAATGATTGCAAGAGCCATTATTACTTCCATAGGCATCTTCTGATTCGCTATTTTAAAATTACTAAGTGATCTTTCTGTTTGTGCTCCCCAATAGCATTTATCATCTACTTTTATTTCACCCATTGAGTCGGTTTCAATTCTGTATTGCGTCATAAATCCTCTTTATTCTTACGAATTGTTATTTCATTATTTTGACCATCATTGTCTATGATAATACTATACCCCGCCCTTTCGCAAAGAGTATTGATATAAAATTCTCGGCAATTTCTTACCGTCATCTCTTCTTTGTTGTTCTTATTAGTGATTATTTGTAATGATTGTAGGTTAAACTCAAACACGCTACTAGAAAACCTAAGTCCTATGTTCATATTCCTATCACAAGATAAGTATATAACACCATTTTTTCTTGGATTATCATGAAAAAAGGTAAATAAACAGAATAACGCCTTAGCTATATTAACATCAATTGTAGAAGAACTATCATGCACTGATGTTTCGATCTTCATTTTTTCATTAGGTATATTCTCTTTTAAAAGCTCTATTAGCTCGGTAATTGATAATGCATTGTTTGAATAACCATAGACATAACGGTACAGCTTTATTTTACTGACTAAGTTCTTTGTTTCTTGGGATAGCAATAATCTTGACTGATTCTTTATACTTGCTTGATCTTCATCAATTAAGTCAACACAATTATATATAGTGCTAACAGAACCTGCTAGATCATGACAGAGTTTTGAAATCAATACCTGTAGAAGCTCTATGTTTTTAGTCATATCTCACCTTGAATAAAAGAAAATGTTTGTTATGCAAGGTACATAACAAACATTTTATATATGTATTTGCTTACCGAATGCTGCTAATACTGATTCATGCATCATTTCAGACAATGTAGGATGAGGGAAGATTGTATTCATTAAATCTACTTCCGTTCCTTCCATTTCTTTAGCTACAACATACCCCTGAATCAGCTCAGTTACATCATAACCTATCATATGAGCACCAAGTAATTCTCCTGTTTTTGCATCAAAAATGGTTTTTATTAGACCATCTCCTTCACCTAAAATCAGCGCCTTTCCGTTAGCATAAAATGGAAATTTACCAACTTTAATTTGTTTTCCCGATGCAATAGCATTTTCTTCAGTCAAACCAACACTTGCAATTTGTGGGCTTGAATAAGTACAGCCAGGAATATTATTTTTTATCATTTTATGGGGCTTTTTGCCAGCAATCACCTCAGCGACAATAATTCCCTCATGACTAGCTTTATGAGCAAGCCATGGAGCACCAGCCACATCTCCTATAGCATAAACACCAACTTCCGCTGTTTGATATAAGTCATTAGTTACAATGTGACCTTTTTCGGTGATTACTTTTGTTTTCTCAAGACCAATTCCTTCTATATTTCCAGCAATACCAACAGCCATAAGCAATACTTCTGCATCTATGGTTTCTTTTTTTCCTTCATGATCAAAAGTAATAGATACATTTTTAGCAGTATTTTTTTGCCCCTCTAGTTTGACACCAGTTTTGAATTTTATTCCTCTTGCCTCGAAAGCTTTCCTGGCTAGAGTAGAAATCTCTGCGTCTTCAACAGGAAGGATTCTATTTGCAGCCTCGAGCACTGTCACTTGCGCTCCCATAGTGCTATAAAAACTAGCAAACTCAATACCAATCGCTCCAGAACCAACAATGACCATAGATTTCGGAACAGATTTTGGTATCAACGCCTCTCTATATGTCCAAACATTTGTCCCATTTGGCTCAAATCCTTGCAGCACTCTTGCTCTAGCACCAGTAGCAATAATTATATTTTTAGCTTTAACTTTATCTTTATTGTTTATAGCAATAATTCCTTGCCCTTCAAGAGTAGCCAACCCTTCAATTAAATGCACTTTGTTTTTCTTAAGCAGGGATTTGATCCCACTGACTAATTTAGCTGAAACATCTCTAGAACGAGCAACAATTTTATTAATATCCGCTTCTATCTTGCTGATATTAATACCAAAATCTGATGCATGATTTATTTTATCATATAGTTCAGCTGATTTTAATAATGATTTAGTAGGTATGCAACCCCAATTCAAGCATATGCCACCCAAGTGTTCCTTCTCTATTAATGCAGTTTTTAAGCCAAGTTGGGCAGCCCTTATTGCAGCTACATAACCACCAGGACCACCACCAATAACCACTAAATCAAAACTGTCCATATTATGCACCTCAAATAAACATTAATACCGGAGATTCAACATATTTTTTAAATGCTGCCAAAAATTCAGCTCCAACCGCCCCATCAACTACCCTATGATCACAAGATAAAGTGACATCCATAATGGTTCTAATTTCAATTTTATCCTCAATAATCACCGGCCTTTTACTACTAGCACCAACAGCCAGGATACAGCCTTGAGGTGGGTTAATAATGGCATTAAAGCTCTTTACTCCATACATACCTAAGTTAGAAATGCTAAAACCACCACCTTGAAACTCCTCAGGCTTAAGCGCGTTTTCCCTTGCTCTTTTTGCTAGATCTTTCATCTCTACGGATATTTTAGTGATATCTTTCTGATCTGCGTTTTTTATCACCGGAGTAATTAATCCTCCATCTATAGCCACAGCTACTGACACATCAATGTTATTGTACAATCTAATACCATCATCATTCCAACTAGCATTAGCCGTTGGTACATCTTTTAGAGCTTTAGCTACAGCTAGAATAACAAAATCATTAACTGATAATTTCTTAGCCTTATCATCACCAAAACTATTATTAAGATCTGATCTTGCGTCAAGCAACTTATCCATAACACACTCAATGCTCAAGTAAAAATGCGGTACATTTTGCTTTGACTCAAGTAACCTCCTAGCAATAATTTTGCGCATATTATTGTTTGGTACAACTCTATACTCTTCATTATGCCTATATACTTTACCGCTGTTTTTATCCGCCGACAGCACATCTGACTTTATTATTCTGCCATGAGGTCCAGATCCTACTACGTGCGATAAACTAATACCTTCTATAGCCGCAATTCTCTTTGCAAGTGGTGAAGCAAATATTCTTGATGATGAGTTTATATTAGGTTGCGCGTCAGGTTGTATACTTGACTCACTTTTAACCTCAACATTTGGCGCTTCCTGAGTAGACTGCTTTGTATCTTGTTTCTTAAGAGATTGAGTTGACTCTTTCTTAATAAGCTCTTCAATAGAATCTGCGCTCTCACCATCGTCAAGTAGCACAGCTATTAATTTATTCACTGGAACATCTTGCGTTCCCTGTGCAACCACGATTTTAGCCATAATACCTTCATCAACAGCTTCAACTTCCATTGTAGCTTTATCTGTTTCAATTTCGGCTATAACCTCACCTGGTTTGATCTTATCACCTTCTTTCTTGAGCCATTTTGCTAAATTTCCATGCTCCATTGTAGGAGATAAAGCTGGCATTAAAATTTTAATTGGCATTAGTACTACTCTAAACAGTTCAAATTTTGTTAATATTTATATTATCACTACAAAATATAACATGCTTTCTTGGCTGCAGTGACAATATCATCCACGGTTGGCAGAGACATTTTTTCGAGATTAACTGCATATGGCAGAGGCACGTCTTTACCAGAAACTATCTCAACTGGCGCATCCAAATAATCAAAAATTTCTTTCATTACAATAGCGCTGATAGTAGCACCAATTCCTGCAAAAAACCACCCTTCTTCGACGCTAACAAGCCTGTTTGTTTTTCTTACTGATTCTATGATTGCATTCTCGTCAAGTGGCCTTATAGTCCGAAGATCAATTACTTCGGCGTTTATTCCTTGCTGCGCTAAGATATTGGCTCCTTCAATAGCCATTCCAACTTGCAGAGAAAATGCTGTGATCGTTACATCAGCACCTTCACGAACAATCCTTGCTTTTCCTATTTCTATTGGCACAACTTTTTCTGGCGTTTCAAAAGAATGGCCATACATGATTTCGTTTTCCAGAAATATAACTGGGTTATCATCTCTAATTGCACTAATTAACAGACCACGACTATCCTCAGCACTGTAAGGGGCAATTACTTTTAAGCCTGGTACATGAGCATAAGTTGCAGCATAGTTCTGACTATGCTGCGCACCAACTCTTGCTGCAGCACCATTGGGCCCCCTAAATACTATCGGACAACCTAATTGCCCACCAGACATATAATTTGTTTTAGCGGCAGAATTTATTATTTGATCAAATGCTTGCATGGCAAAATTAAAGGTCATGAACTCAACAATCGGCCTAAGACCGCCAAAAGCAGCCCCAATAGCAAGACCTGCAAAACCATGTTCTGTAATTGGAGTATCTATTACTCTATTTGGACCAAATTCCTCAAGTAACCCTTGAGTAATTTTATAAGCACCTTGATATTGCGCAACTTCCTCACCCATAATAAGGACGCTTTTATCTCTGTGCATTTCTTGCCTCATGGCCTGCCCCAGAGCTTCTCTGACTGTCATTTGCACCATAAATAACCTATTTAAAAATATCTGTAAAAAGCTCGCTTTCATCTGGAAGCGGCTCTGAAGTGGCAAATTCAACCACTTCATTTATTGTATTTTTGATTTTATTCTCGATTTCTTTTAACTGCGTCTCACTGGCATAAGAATTCTTGACAATAAACTCTCTGACAGCTTCAACAGGATCATGAGTTTTTTTCTCTTCAACTTCTTCTTTTGTTCTATACTTTGCTGGATCAGACATCGAATGCCCTCTATACCTGTAAGTCTTAGCCTCAAGAACAACTGGCCCTTTACCAGATCGTACATACTGCGCTGCTTGTGCTGCAGCATTGTACACGGAATCTATATCCATGCCATCCATTTGAAACCCAGGAATACCAAATGACTCACCCTTCTTGTATAAATCGGTCATTGCTGTTGACCTTGCGACCGAAGTACCCATTGAATATTCATTATTCTCAATAATGTATATTACTGGTAATTTCCAAAGAGCAGCCATATTAAACGCCTCATACACTTGACCCTGATTAACTGCTCCATCACCTAGAAAGGTAAAACAAATCTTATTTGTTCCATTATATTTTTCTGCAAAAGCAAGCCCCGTACCAATTGGTACTTGTGCTCCCACTATACCATGTCCACCATAGAATTTACCTTGACTATTGAACATATGCATGGACCCGCCCTTACCTTTGGAGCAACCAGAGGCTCTTCCAGTAAGCTCAGCCATTACATACTTAGGGTCAATACCAGATACTATAATATGACCATGATCCCTATAGCTCGTTATGGTAGAATCTTCTTTATCTTTTGCTAAATCAACGCCAGCAATCACGGCTTCTTGGCCAATATATAGGTGACAAAAACCACCTATTTGCCCCATTCCATAAAGCTGCCCACACTTCTCTTCAAACCTTCTGATAAGCAGCATTTTCTCATATGATTCTACATATTGCTTGCTAGAAAGTTTATGCTGATCCTTCTTGAACATAGTAACTTAATTTCAAAATAGTAGATATTGACCATAATATTTGCCCCCCCACTTGTCAAGAATGTAGTTGCATTCGACATTATTTTCAAGTTAAGTAAACTTACAATTTTTTTGCTAATAAATTAAGAAAGCTATTTTTGTTGCTTTTTTTATATATAATCTGTAGAATGACGAAGAAATTTTAATAAATTTAATAAATTAATTTTAGACGATGTCCAGACAACAAAACCAACAAAAACTTGTTTCTTTCAGAGATAGCGAAAATGATCTTATGAAAATCTCTGATGAACTCAAAAGCGGCTGGTCTTTGATTAATTTAGTTAAAAATGGCGATTACTACGTTGGTATTATGGAGTTTGATAGCCAGCGTGCTAAAAATAATGACACTTTGTTTATCCCACCGCGCAAAAAAATTAGAATATCTAAATAAATTTGCCCTAACCTATTAAGCCTGTAGGTCATCCCAAACTTGATTTGGGATCCATTACTTAAAACTGTTGTAACTTTAATGCTTATTGGATCCCGGGTCAAGCCCGGCGAAGAACAGAAAGAGCGCCAGAGAGAACTAGAATGCAGTCATCCTGGGCTTGACCCAGGATCCATGCTACAACAAGCGCAATTTGCTTTACTCACCTTGCGCTAGGGAGTAACCTCTTTTGCCATTAAACTCGTATAAATTCTCAACTTTAATAAAATCTATCCCGGCTTTTGACATTTTTTCTAACAACTCTGCAATATCCTTGTGATTGATGCCCCCTTTTTCTGGCATAAACCTACAACACCAATGATCTGATTCCATCAAATGCTCTTCATCTCTTGGCCATAAAATTAATCCTTTAGAGGCTATAGTTTTTAATTCAAGTACACTGCTGCCTCCCAAAGCCTTAATTTTATCTGCAATTTTCTTGGCTGAAGCTGTATGCATATCAACAAAAATATCCACACCTACTAAAGTTTTCTTCTCTGAAGTATCTATTTTATACTCAACTACCTTTGAACCAGCTTTTTTACTAGCTTTATAATCTGCTATTCTTAATTTGCTTGGTGTTTGCCCTAACCTTTTAACCACTTCTTCAGCAAACTCTTTTGTCCCAACTTTTTTAGATGAATTTTTCTCATTATAAATATCAGGTGTGTGTACTCCATCTTCTAGGGTCTTTTTCCATGCATTCTCTATTGTTGTAGCAATATCCCCTTGTCCAATATGAATAAGCATCATCACCGCTCCGTTTAAAAGCCCAGATGGATTTGCAATATTCTTTCCTGCAATATCTGGAGCAGAGCCGTGAATAGCTTCAAACATAGCATAATGCTGACCAACATTAGCACTGCCAGCAAGTCCCACTGATCCTGAGATTTCTGCCGTTACGTCAGAAATGATATCGCCAAATAAATTAGAAGTCACAATCACATCAAATATTTCTGGCTTGGTTGCCAAGCGAGCTGTTCCAATATCAACAATATAATGCTCATTCTTAATGGCTGGATACTCTTTTGCAATCTCATCAAATACTTGATGGAATATTCCATCAGAAAATTTCATAATATTATCTTTGCTAAAACATGTAACTTTCTCCCTGTTATTGAGCACTGCATATTCAAAAGCATATCTAACTATTTTTTCACAGCCCATTCTACTAATTAGTTTTACAGACTCCCTCATATTTCTGGTGTGTCTGTACTCAATACCAGCGTACAAATCTTCTTCATTTTCTCTGACTATGACTACATCAAGATCAGGATGCTGAGTTTTAACAAAAGGATGATAAGCAATAGATGGCCTGACATTCGCATAAAGACCTAACGCTTTTCTTAAAGTAACATTTAGACTTTTATACCCACCACCTTGCGGAGTGGTAATAGGCGCCTTTAAAAGCACTCGTGTTCTTTCGATTGATTCCCACGTATCAGAAGAAATACCCGAAGAATAGTTTTTATTATATAACTTTTCTCCTATTTCGATAACTTCAAGCCTGACCTTAGCTTCAGCTTTCCTTAGTATATAGAGGACGGCATCCATTATTTCAGGGCCTATTCCGTCACCGTAAGCTACTGTAATTGGTACTATTTCACTCATAATCTTACCTGTATTAGTGGGTTTGTAAGATTTTACTATGATATATAGCCTATACGTTAGGCAATAATTGATTTTTTATCAATTTTATTGACAAGATCTAGCAAATTATCACCAGTATTTGTCTATTCTTTCAAACTAGAAAGAGAGGTTTTGATGTCCTTAATTGCGTCTATTGCGGGTTGTATTTCTTCAGGGCTCTCACCTTTCATATTAGCATTTTCTAATATATTAATTGTGGCCCCATAAAAATTATCCATTATCTTTATGGCTTCATCACTACTATCCTGAGGTAATCCGCTCTTGAGAATATAAAAAACTTCAATAACTTTAGCAAGATTTTTGAATTTTGTCTCATACGCTTTGTCTTCAATTGCCTTTTGCGCTTGAAGCAGTAACTTGGTTAACTCATCATAAATAAAAATCATCTGAGTCGTTGTATTACTAGTACTCACTGTAGCCGTTTTATATTTCTCAATAGCGTTCATTTTAACCCCCTTTAAGCTGCTGGCGCTGTTAACGATGCAAGAGCTGCCTGAATCATTGCAGTTTGAAGACCAGCCATTAAGTCTAATTGGGCAATAGTTTGGTACTCTCTATTCATTTTTTCTGTAAGCGCTTTTAGCTCTTTTTCAACACGAGCTAACTCTGTACTTAACTTATCTATTTCATTATTAAATAACTCGCCTTGCAGAACCGTTGTACCAGTCAAACCGCTATCACCAAACATATCTCTTAGCTGATCTGTCACTATATTAGCCATACCAGGTTTGACATTAACAGTAAAATTATCTACTGCAGCTAGAGCAACTGCTCTTGCCTCAACTCTAAATTCCATCCCATTTAATGGTGAATTGTCAGCAAATTTTGCGTTATAAACACCAGGACTCACTTGAGTGAGTACAGCATTATACACCACACCACCAATTGTTGTAGCAACACCATTTAGTTGCGCCGCAACAACACCATCATAGGTGGCACTTATCGTAATATCTCTGTTCGCAATCCCAGATACGGAGCGATCAAATTCACCTGGCAACCATTTTAGCGATGAAAGAACTCCACCCTGCGGCGTAATTGATGTATCAGTTAAAAAGAACCTACGAACCCTATCTGGTGTATCATTTAGGGCTTTATTAAACTTTCCTTCATCTTCAAAATAGACTGTTTGGTATTCCACACCATCCTTGACAGCAGCTTTAATATTCATCCCTAATTCATAAATCGAATTAATCTCACCTGGAGCTGCATTTTTAGATGTAGTAAATGTCTGCCAAATTTGCATCGCCTCTCTAAGGGTAAAAGAACCTCTTAAAGGAGAGTCGTCACTATCGAAGTTTTGTAAATCCGTTGGAGCAGAATATGCAAATTTATCCGGAGACCCATTACTTTGACTGTTTTTTGCAATAAAATATGACAGCTCATTTAGAGCATTACCAAATTTGATAATAGAGTCTTTAGCAGCAGCAGTATCTTGGGTTGTAGTGATTGTCGATGAAATACCGCCAGCATTCACTCTTCCAGCTAGTGTAAATGATAGACCAGGAACAACATTGGTGAATTTATTACTAGCTTGGGTGATTGCAGGCAATCCTTCTACTACAATACTTGCATCTACACCCGGAACATTACCTTGAGGGTGAAAATTCCCTGCATCAAGGTTGTTTAGATCTTGAGGTAACAGAGCACCATTATTATAAGCAACTGCTATAGTCTGAGCCGCGCCAGTTTGTTTTGCTCTGATTTCTAGATACGCCCTTCCACCTCCAACATCAACTAAAAAGGCTTCAAATTGATCACCATTAGCTTGGAATTGTTGATTTGTTTTGTCTCTAACGCTTTCAATAGTGTCACCAGGAACAATAGCTACAGTTCTAGGTGTCCCAGCAACTGTAACAATCATATTTCCTGTTTTAGCCAATGCAACCCCTTTTTGAAACCCTACGTTATTAGCTGAAGCTAAAATAAATTTCGACTGAGTTGCCACTGCTGTAACTTCAACCTTAACTGAACCAAGCATTGCATTACCATCCACTTGTACAGCTGTTAAATACTCATCAACCGAGCCAACATCAGCTGTACTCAAAGTAACTTTTTTATTCTCAAAAGAATTAGATATCGGATTGGTTAAATTTGCAGCTTGTGATTTGATTGATTTTATCAAATTCTGTAATGACGAGAGCTCAGACAACTTACTCTTTCTTACGTCTATTTTATCACCTACTTCGCTTCTTGCTTTTTCTATCTGCTCGGTTGCCTTTTTTATAAATTGCTCTTGTGAGCCTAGCATTGAAGAAAGACCAACACCTTTTGTTATCGCAGCGGTAATATCAACCATCTTAAAACCTCCAAATCCTTTATATATCCGTTTCCTGTATTGTACTACAAAATCGTATTAATTAACATAAATATTTTTACAACTAATGCCAATTCAGCAAAAATTATGCCAAACAAACATAAGTAGAATATGTGGGGGAATAGGCACTGTAATTACTCACCCTTTTCTTAGTTAGCAACTATGTTTTAAGAAAGAATCAAGTCATCGTAATCCTCTCCAAAGTCATCCTGCCCCTGCACAACTCCCTAAAAGCCATCCCAAACTTGATTCAGTATCCGTTACTTAAAGCCGTAACAACCCCAATGTTACTTGGATCCCCGGTCAAACCCGGGAAGACTAGAACACGGTCACCATGAACAAGACACTGTCATGCTGAACTTGATTCAGCATCCATACTTAAGTCACAACCTCAATGTTGCTACCAGCGCTCGGAATTACTTTGAGGGGCGTTTGGAACAATAAATAAAGACTACAAATTTATTTACTAGTAATAGAATACATTAGCTTACCGATTAAATCCTCAAGATTCAGAGCAGACTGAGTAAACTTAATTTTCCCTCCTTCAGCCAAATTCTCTTCTGATGCACCAGGATTTATCCTAATATATTTACCACCTAAAAGACCACTAGTGGAAACAATAGCGCTTGAATCTTTAGGTATGTTTACCCCATCATTAATTCTCATCGTTAGCACAGCATAATAGGTGTTATCTTCAAGTATTAAATTATCAACATAGCCAATTTTGATTCCAGCAAGCTTAACATCAGCTCCTTTTGCAATCCCTTCAATATTCTGGAAACTCGACACTAAGCTATAAGTTTTTGCTACTCTAGAATAGCTACTATTATTATAAGTAAATAAGAAAAAGGTTGCGGCTACAAAAAGCACAACAAAACCAACTACTGTCTCAATTAATCCTTGTTTCATAGTATTTTATCAATTTAAATTATTTTGGTACCCAGCTAGAATAAGTTTTATGAGTAACATTTTTTGAATCAGCTGGATTATAAGCGTTTTTTGTTCCAGTTAAATTTGGCAAATACTCCTTTTGCCACTGATATTTCTTATCTTTTCCACTTATTGGAATTTCATCGCTTAAATAATGGAGCCAAGCATGCCACATCGGGGGCACTTTTGTAGACTCATCGATACCATTATATATCACATACCTCTTTGATTTACCCAAGTAATTCTCTGTTGAACCAAGATAATACTCATTCCCATATTGATCTTGACCAACCTTGCGGTTGAACATTTTTACTAAAAATCTATATATTCTAGACATTGTGTATATTATTTTTTGCTATTTCTCTTCCTTGAGTAGCCAGTCTATCTGCTATCTCGTTACCATAATTCCCAGCATGACCTTTGACCCAACACCAAATGATATCGTGTTTATTAATTTGTTGCTGTAATTTTTGCCATAAATCCACATTTTTCACTGGCTTATTGTCACTTTTACGCCAATCTTTATTTTGCCAATTTGAAAGCCACTCAGTAACCCCTTTTTGTAAATATTTGCTATCAGTATATAGCTTTACAATACAAGGTTTCTTAAGTTCTGAAAGAGCCGATATTGCAGCCATTATCTCCATTTGATTATTAGTAGTATTTGCTTCATGACCGAAAATTTCTTTCTGAATGCTGTTATAGATTAGCAGAGCACCCCATCCACCAGGACCTGGGTTACCAGAGCACGCTCCATCAGTGTATATTTCTACAAAAGGTTTTAGATTTTCTGTCATTTTTAGTGAAATACTTAAGACTTACTTTATTTTTTTGCGGAACTTTTCAAATAAAATCACCTCTCCCAGTTTATTTTCATCCTTCTTTGTTATATCACTATTCTTATCTTGCACTAATACTTCTTTTACATCACCTCTTGCATTACTACCCGTAACGACATCAATCTCATCTAAATTATCATTTCTTCTAAATTGCAGACTAAAGTTTGCTTCTGGATCGATAAAACTAGTCAAAGTATTAAAAGGAACAATTACAGTTTCTGGAACCCCACCGAACGATATATTTACTGAAAAGTGATCATCATGTACAAACAAATCTCTAAATTGATATTGTAGTACTATAGTTATTTCGCGTGGATATTTTTGCTTTATCCTCTTGGATAATACTACACTTGGATCATCTGTTCTAAACGACACATAGTAGCTTTGATCAGCATTTTTCTCCTTATCGCAAGTGCTTTTAAGAACTTTTTTAACTATACCAAGCATTGCTTCATCTATCAGTGACTGGTAGTCTATAAACATTTTGCGTTACCTTATCATTATTAAATAGGGCTTTTCTGTTGCCAGGTAAGCCCCCAACCCCGTGGCTAGCTACCTAATTTAAGCAGCAGCCGCAAGACGATTATTATCGTTTGCATTTACTTTTTTTGATCCACAATCCAAAAAGATTCGGAGGTATCATCCCGAGTAAAAATTATACCTTTATTAAGCACGTCGATCCTATTTCGCTCCCATAAACAAGTCCAGTGGTGGAAGCGCCGGGTACCGCCCCCGGGTCCGCAACTTCTATTTTATATAACGTTTATTACTATAGCTGCTATTGCAGCACTACCATTATAGTACTAGTCATTTAGTATTGTAAATAGGACAAACAAGGAGAAGTAGACGAAATAAAGTTTTTTTGTGCAGACTAGAGTTTTACATGGACAAATGTATTTTTTTTATATATAAAAAATCGATCTACTAGAGCGCTTTAATTAGCCCTTATAAGGAGTATGGCCAGGTAGCTCAGTTGGTAGAGCAAAGGACTGAAAATCCTTGTGTCGGCGGTTCGATCCCGTCCCTGGCCACCATACCCACCGTTTTCTCAAAATAACTTAGAACTTACTAAATGCTAATTAAACAGGCATTCTTCACAATCATCTTGGGTAGGAATTTCAGTCATCCTGAACGCTGATTTTAGTCATCCCTGGCACCCTAAAGTTACCTCGGACCCAGGCCCTAGGGCCCAAACAACCTTAACGGTTATGACATCCTTTAGAGTAATGGATCCCAAATCGAGTTTGGGATGACTAAAGTGGAAAGCACTATGCAGAGAGTTCAGGAGAACTATGATGACCTTAGGAGAGTTTTGTGATGATTTTCTGGATTGTTATATGCTGATCCATCATAAAAAAAAGAGAGGGTAGAAAATCTACCCTCTCTTTTTTTAAGTTTGTAAACTTACTGTTATATTAGAAGTTTACACGAACTTTTAAAGTACCTTGATGACCAACTAGCTTTTTAGCTAAGTAACAATCATAACCAGCACCATATTCAAACATACCAGACACAGCATTCACACCTAGACCAACATTGAACGTTGTCTTATTAACTTTAGCAGCTTTTGTTGTTAGCGGCGTTGCAAGTCCAGAATGTGTTACTGTTACTTTTGCACTCTTACCAACAAAATCATGATTTACAAAAGCATGGAATTCAGGTGTTAAATCAATTCCATTAGTGTTCATCGTGGTTTGAGCTCTTAGTCCAAGAATCGCTTCAAATCTATTAGACGCTTTGCTGCTTACAGATAGATTCTGGTTTGTTGTTCCAGTTTCTTTGTAACCACCATCATTAACTCTAACATATCTTGCACCAATCATAGGTGTTACAACAACATCAGAGAATTTATGGTTGTAACCAGCCAGTAATTCACCTGAATATGATGTAGCATCAAAGCTACCAGTCGCTTTTTGTGAACCAGTTAATGTCACACGCTTCTCTGTGTTTTTCACTCTAGATGATGCATATGATGCATTACCTTGTAGGAACCAAGCATCAGTTAGCTGTTGAATACCATACAAGCTTATCATGTATGTATTTAGCTTTGTTTTATCACCAGATTTGAAGTTTTTATGCTTAACATCAGTTTTTACATATGAACCTGCAAGACCAATAGTCATATCGTCATTTGCTTTTAGGTCAAAACCTACTGTTGCACCATAAGCTTTTGATGAATAACCCGCCCTACTACTTTGTTCTTTTTGGATAGAAGTATTATAGAATGGGCTTACCCATGCACCGTACTTGCTGTCTCCTTCACCTGCGGCAATACCAGATACATCTACCTGTGAAGTTTGGATTCCTGGCATTGGGTGATTAGTCAGAGTTGCAATCCTGTTATTAATCCCTTGGTTTACAGTACCTGTAACTTGGTTAACAACTGGGTTTGCATGAATAGCTGTTGATTCCGTGATCCTTTCTAGAGATTCAACGATTTGCGCATCAGTCATGCGGCTAAGTTCAGATGCATACGCTAAAGCATCACCTTTATTTGCTGCATTTCCATAAGCAAGACCATCATTAAGTAATTCAGCATCATTTAGTTTACCTAAAATACCTGTAAGCACCTGCTTAGCGTTGTTATCACGCAACAATTGTAATTGGTTATTTGCTGACCATTTAACAAATCTATTTCCAGATGGTTGCGTAATATCAATCAACGCTGGATTAACATTATTGATTGTTCCACCGTTTGTTAGATTAAGTACTGTATATACTTCTGTTGCTGCTGGCAGAGCTGCACCATCTGTGATTACTAAAGCAAGAGATGTAAGACCAGCTGCATTCAAGCTTGCCGCACCTTTTGAACCATCAACAGTTAGGCTACCAATTGCTTTATCAGAATTAAGTGTTAAACCAACAACACCAGCACCACTTATCGTTGAAGCACCATTTTGCAATGTCACGTTATTAGTGCCAAGATTTATTCTTGAACCAGTAAATGTCGAAGCACCATTTAAAGCTACATTAGATGTTGCATTTAATGTTTGAGCTCCTGCTACGATATTATTAGCAAACAAGTTAGCTCCGAGGTTTGTTGTCTCACCAGCCACACCATTAAACTCAATTCTATCTAGGCCTTTACTTTCACCGATATTTCTACCGATTGTATTATTTCCTGTAAATCTTGCAGTACCTTGTCCAACAACTCCGCCATTAATTGCAGAAGCTATAACAGATGAACTACCAAATTCAGCAACAGATCCATTGTTTAATGTTAAACCGTCAGTATCTGAAGATACAGTGCCTGTGAATTTTACAGTGTTACCTGCATCAATTGACATTGTTTTTGCATACACATTGCCAGCTGACATGTTAGCCTTAAATTGAACTGACTTTAATTGGAAGCCAGCAGCACCGATATTATCTGCAACTGAATTTAAGCCCGCAAGAATTAGAGTACCTTCATTATTTGTTTTTGTTGCAACGCTACCAAAGAAATCAGAATTGAAAGTCATATTCTTATCGGTAGTAAACTTAAATGTTCCCATGTGATTTGCAGCTGTACCAACAGTCGTATCAAACTGCTGATTATCATCAGAAATCACGATATTATGATTACCATTTCCAGTTGAAGTAATCACTGTGTTTTGGAAAACATTGGCAGCAACTTTTGTAAATGTTGCAGTCATTGCATTTGCAGATGAGAAAGCAAGTTTGCTTGTGCTAAACACACCATTTGCTTCAGTAAATGTAATATCTGTTCCAGCTAGTTCTACTGTTGCTAATTTTACTTGACCAATTTTAGCATCAACAGCATTTGCATCAGTAAGTGCAATTCTATTAGCAAACTTCACCGTTCCTTTGTTACCACCAAGTTCGCTATTGATTTGTGCAGCAAGTACTTGCGCTTCAAACACTGCAGTTGCATCTTGAGAAATGGTAACGTTAGCTGCTAGATTTACTTTTTCTTTGAATGTTACAGTTTTATTTGCACCAGTAACTTTTATTTCATTAAATTTAGCATTCAAACCTACTACTGCGCCAACTGTTGAATCACCTTGGAAAATCAGCGTACCTCTACCATCTCCAGTATTTCTAAAGCCACCATCTACGCCATTTGTGGTGTAAAAATTAATACCATCTTCAATAGTCAAAGTTTTATCTGCAGCATCTGTAAAGCTAACAGCTTTCATCGTGTTGATTGCACCAGATGAAAGATTTGTACCTTTTTTCAATGTCAAGTTTTCAGCAATTGCCAACGTACCTTGCCCATCTGAGTGCGAGAAGTTACCAATCATGTAATTACCAGCGGCCTTGTTTAGGGTCAAAGTTGAATCTTTGCCTTCAATATCAATTTTCTTAATCGCAATATTAGCATTAGTTAATATGATATTTGCGCCCCCTCTAGCTGAAAGTAATTTTAGCATTGTGTCAGCAGCATTTACATCACCAACTTGACCAGTCACAGTTACTGTATTACCAGTAAGCACCGCATCTACATTGATTGTACCAACACCATTGGCATTAACAGCAACTGTTGTTGCTTTATCTAGCGTAACATTCGAATTATCACCAAACACTAATGTACCATCTTGTAAGAAATTCACTCCTCCGTTAGTTGTAATTACGTTTTTCCCTAGCGTTAAAGTATTAGCCGCATCAAAACGAATCTGGTTGATTGCATTAGGAATAATTCCTTTAGTGATTGTTGCGTCACCTTTAACAGAGATTATACCTTTATTCCCGTTAGCTGAATTAACTGAACCAACTATTTTGCTACCTGAATAAAGCTCTAAGATATCATCAGCGCCACCAGCTGACTTTATAGTAACACCACCGTTTGCTGTAACTGTTATATCTTCCTTAAATCTTGTTATTGAACCAGCTCCGCTACCAACGGTAACAGTGTCAAAAGCCTTAGTATCATCACCAACATCAGCGTATAATTCAATTCCATTAGCAGTTAAGGCAAGTTTACCCTCATTTGCTATTTCAGTAGTAAATGAATCTACATATATTTTTGCATCAGCTTGATCAAAAGTGTATGTCTTATTTGTCATTGAGTGAATATTACCAATTCTTTTTGCATCCGTACCAACAGCACCTTTGAATGTCCTGTCGTTATTGCTTAATTTAATTTGGCCCTGACCACTGGTTTCAGTTGTAAAATTTGTATTCAAATCAAGTGCAGCATTTTTAGAGAACGTCACAACTGAAGTAGCTTGTGCTAAATGCGTTGTAGTTGCTTTATAAACCTCAGTTGTTGAGAAGTTCACTTCTCCAGCACCAATCACAACCTTATTTACCTTAAAACCATTACCAACTTTGTTGATTGCAGCAGTTGATGCACCAGCAAAGCTTAGCGTTCCTTGGTCAAGCGCGGCACCGTCAACTGTTTCAGCTGTTACGTTTTTACTAGCTCCAACAGTTAGCGTCGATCCATTACCAATTTGGATCGCTTTAACATTAGCCGTATTATTTAATGTACCACTTTTACCATCATTAACTGTTAACTTACCAAGTCTAGTAGCACCAATTACACCACCAAGGGTAATATCATTACCGTTAATTCTGAATTCACCTTGATCAGCACCTGCACCGTTGATAGTTGCGTTAAAATTTGTTGCATTGTTTAAGATCACAACATCACCCGCATTTTGCATCACGATCGCACCTAAACCTGAATAATCGTTTGCTTGCGCGTTAAATGCCCAGTTATTACCAGGATCACCAGCTTTTAAGTATGTTTGCACGTTACTTGCAGTACCTGTCAAAGTGATAGTAACAGCAGCAACAGCACCAGTATTAATTGTTAACGACCCAGTTTTACCAGCAACTTTACTAATTGAGCCAATGTTAAAAGCTGAATTTGCTGCAGTATTAGCTGCATCAAGAGTACCAATTACATTTGAGTCAATCATGATCCCAGCTATATCAGTCGGAGCTCCATCCATATCAAAAGTGTGCGCACCTCTGAATGTTAAAGTTGAACCAGCCGCAAATGGAACATTAGCAGGTACACCATTCTGATCAAGATTAGCACCTGTTGACTTTACAGCCGCACCAGTAACAAGCCTTGCTTCCGCCATTGCATCAACTGCACCAGCTGCAACTGCAAGAGCTGAAGCTGTCGTTAATAGATTTTTAAGAAATTTTGATTTATTGGTCATAGTTTTCTCGTTCTTAAATTAAAAATTATTTGTTTATAAAAAATTACCTATAGACAACCTTGATTTTTGGTTGAAATAAGGCTATTCACGCCCGTTATTATATCCAACAAGCATTAAAATAGACAAGAATTTAATCGCTGTTAACAATTTTGAATATAAAAATTGTGATAAATATACAAGAATATTTAGCAACGCTCCGCACGGATAATACAACACTAAACATCACTCCTGAAGTCGCGCTGAACAAAGCACAGTCATCCCAAACTTGATTGGGATCAAGTACACCACCTATTACTCATCCTGGACTTCAGTAATAGCACCATCAACTTCATCACCACCATCTTCAGCTTCGCCTTCAGAATCAGCAATGATCGATGCCGAAACAACCGATTCATCTTTGTCAGTCTTAAATAAAATCACACCACTTGTACTTCTACCGGTAGCCCTGACACTATCAAGCTTACATCTAATCAACTTCCCTGTATTAGTAATCAGCATAAGCTCATCACTTAAGGTTGCTGGCATCGAAGCAACAACCTTACCAGTTTTATCTGAGAGCACCATATTTACAATACCACTACCGCCACGATTTGTGACTCTATATTGATAAGCTGACGTTCTCTTACCAAACCCGTTTTCAGATACAGTTAAAATGAATTCTTCAGCTTGCGCCATTTCAATTACTTGCTCTTTACTTAGCACAAGATCAAACTGACTTGGCTCAAAATCATGATTGCCAGCAGCTATTTCCATTCTTTTTTCAACTGGTATGGATAAAAATGCTTCTCTTTCTTCCATACTTGACTTTGCACCGCGCAGGATGGTAATAGAAATGACTCTGTCATCCTGAACAAGCCTCATTGCTCTCACACCGTCAGAGGTTCTGCTTTTAAAGACTCTGACTGCATTTACTGGGAACCTAATGGCTTTACCCAGCTTACTTGCAAGCAAAATATGATCATCTTCATTACACGCCTTAACATTAACCAAACTATCATCCTCATCAAGCCTGATCGCTATCTTGCCGTTTGACTGAATTTTCTTAAAGTCCGAGAGATCGTTTCTTCTGATATTACCTTTGGCAGTAGCAAACATAATATGCATATTATCCCATTCTTCCTGATTTTCTGGCATTGGCATGACACTGGTGATTGCCTCACCTTCCTGAAGAGGTAATATATTAATTATCGGACGCCCCTTGCTTTGCGGATTACCAAGAGGCAACTTATAAAGCTTTAGACTATACACCTGCCCACGAGTCGTAAAGAATAAAAGCGGGGTATGAGTGTTGCCAACAAACAATTGCGTTGTCACATCTTCATCTCTCATAGATAACCCAGATCTACCCTTTCCGCCCCTTCTTTGCGCTCGATACGTAGCCAGCGGAACCCTCTTGATGTAGCCACCAAGAGTAACTGTGACAACCATATCTTCTTTTTGAATCAAATCTTCAATATCTTGATCAAAATTACCCTCTATCACTTCTGTTCTTCTTGGGCTTGCAAACTCATCTCTCACTTTAATAAGCTCTGATTTTAGTATCGTAAGTAATTTGTCTCTATTACTTAAAGTCTCAACATAATCAGTAATCTCTATTGTCAGATCTTTTAAATCGCTTTCAATCTTATCTTTCTCCATTGCAGTCAGGCGCTGAAGCCTCATCTCTAATATCGCCTTGGCTTGCGCTTCAGATAGATGTATCGTACCATTATCAGAAATGTCTGCCTTATCATCAACAAGCCTAATTAAACTTGCAATAGAGGCACAATCCCAAGCTTTTTCCATCAAACGGTCTTTAGCCTCAGTAGGAGTTGAAGCAGATCTAATAATTCTAATAACCTCGTCAATATTATTTACCGCAACTCTAACTCCAAGCAATATATGAGCTTTATCTCTTGCCTTATTAAGAAGGAAGATCGTTCTTCTAGTAATGACCACTTCTCTAAAACGTACAAAAGAACTTAACATCTCCTTCAAGGTCATTACTTTCGGCATTCCTTCATCAAGAGCGAGCATGATCACACCAAAACTTGTTTGTAATTGAGTATAGGAATAAAGTTGATTAAGAACTACATCTGCAACCGCATCTTTTTTTACTTCAATTACTACTCGTACACCATCTTTATTAGATTCATCTCGAAGATCACTGATACCTTCAATTCTTTTTTCTCTAACAAGCTCTGCAATTTTTTCAACTAATTTTGCCTTGTTAACCATGTATGGCATTTCTTTAACAATAATCGCTTCTCTGCCGCTATGGTGATTTTCGATTTCACACTTACCACGAAATAAAATACTACCCCTGCCGGTAAGGTAAGCGGACTGAATACCAGAGCTTCCAAGAATTGTTCCACCAGTTGGAAAATCAGGTCCTTTAATATGGTTTAGCAACTCTGTAGGTTCAATATCATTATCATCTATATATGCGCACGTTGCATCTATAACCTCACCCAAATTATGCGGCGGAATATTGGTTGCCATGCCAACCGCAATACCACCGGTGCCATTAACAAGCAAATTTGGAAACATTGCAGGAATTACCGTTGGCTCTTGCTCCGATCCATCGTAATTTGGAACAAAATCTACAGTGTCTTTGTCGATATCTTCAAGTAACGAGTGAGCAATCTTAGCAAGCCTTGACTCGGTATACCTCATTGCAGCAGCAGAATCACCATCCATTGAGCCAAAGTTACCTTGACCATCAACAAGCGGTACTCTTAAAGAAAAATCCTGCGCCATTCTGACCAATGAATCATAAACTGCTGCATCACCATGAGGATGGTATTTACCAATTACATCACCAACAATTCTCGCTGATTTTCTATGAGGTTTTGAGCTAACGTACCCCCCCTCATGCATCGAATAAAGAATACGACGATGCACTGGTTTGAGTCCATCCCTTACATCTGGAATCGCGCGACTCACGATTACGCTCATCGCATAGTCCATGTAAGAACTCTTCATTTCATCTTCAATACTAACTGGCTGTAAATTATCTACGACTATCTCACCTGTACTCATTCTGCTACTTATAGGGTTTATTTAATCTGCAAGAGAATAGAAGTTTTTTCAACCTATTGCAAGAAAATATAACCAGTAATTTAGGCATTGTTATGTTCTAATACATCTTAAGAAACACTACTACATTTGAACTGCTAGACAAAATTCATAAAACCCACACCTGAAAAAGGAGCGTAAAAAAAACACAATTGGTTACAAATTGTAGAAATCATTTTCTAATTTTCTAGTAAAGTGCTTGACCCAAATTGACCAAGATATATAAACTGGTAGTCGGTAATTGTTATCAAAATTATTAATTAGAGGTATTTTTAACATGAGAAATAAAGCTTTTTTAATAGAGTTTAATGCTGATATTGCATGGCGTCTGTTTTTACTCTTTGCTTCAATCAGCGTAATTCTAGCCGCATCTGATGCTGCTTTCGCTGCTACATCAACTGCAGCTTCAGACAATGACGTAGTTGGTCAAACATTATGTAGATTGGTGGCTAATCTTTCTGGTGGCGTCGCAAGAGGTATTGCAACTATAGCGATATTCTCTGTTGGTGTTGGTTTATTCCTTGGTAAGTTAAACTGGGGTATAGCTGCTGCTACAGCTGCTGGTGTTGGTATCATATTCAGTGCACCAAAATTAGTGGCTTTCTTAAGCGGCGACGCAGATAATGCAAACTGTCCGACCGATGCTGCTGCGTAAATCCTAGACAAACTCGAAGATTTACTTTATAAATAGAAATATCAGTAGGTTGCACCACTTTGGGGCAACCTACTTTTATCTTTATTTTTAACTAAAATATAATAAAGTTATGTTACGATAATCAAAATCGTGTAAGAATTTATGTCTATAGAAAACAAAATATCAAATCATCTGTATGCCTTAGTAAAATTAATTATGGCATATCTTTTGTGCATAGTGCCATTGTCAGCATTGTCAAATAACGATGATACAGCGATAAATGTTGAACTTACAAAAGCAACACTCCATGATTTTTATGAAAAATATACAGCTATTGGTCAGTCAAGAGCTGAAAACAGTAAGACATACTACGCGCGCGTAGACGGAAACGTTGATTCAGTAGCCATCATGCAAGGCCAAGAATTTACAAAAGGACAAACCTTAATTACAATTGATACGCAAATTGCCCAAGCCGCAAAGTCAAAAGCCGAAGCAGCTTTTGCCTTAACCAAAAGTACATATGAGAGAGATTATTCATTATGGCAAAAAAAGTTCATTAGTATTGAAGTATTAGATAAATCTAAAGCTGCCCTTGAGTCAGCCAGGGCTGACCTTGCACTGCAAAATGATAAATATCAAAATATGATCATAACAGCACCCTTTGATGGGTATGTTGGCGTAGTTCACGCCGAAGTAGGAAAGGATATAAAAACTGGAGATTATCTTTTTACTATCATTGCCAATGGCGAAAAAACAATCTTCATCGAACTACCGGAAAACTTAAGTGGCAAGATCAACAAGGATTCAAAAGTTTCTGTCATTGATAAAGCAGGAAAAAAGATCTTTGGAAATATTTTAGCTGTTTCAAATTATTTAAATGATAATGGCACAATTACAGCCAAAATATCTTTTCCAACTGAAACAAAAATTCTTCATGGTAGCTTCATCGAGGTAGAAATAATCTTTGATCATCATACCGGACTTTCAGTTCCCGAGAAAGCAGTGCTAAAAAATAACAAAGGTAATTTTGTTTATAAGGTTGATGAAAACAGCAAAGCAGTGCAAATTTACGTTCAAACTAAAACACGAGATCAAGATTTAATCGAAATAGTCGCAAGTGATTTAAAGGACGGAGATCAAGTTATCGTTGGCGGATTGACCAAAGTATATGACAGCGCTCTTGTAAGAGCCTCAGAAACTTCTAATCAGGGTAGTTAATATGCAACTACCTGAAGTTTGTATCAGAAGACCAGTATTTACCATCGTATTGAGTATGATCATACTTTCAATCGGGGCTATATTTTTTACTAAGCTTGAAGTAAGAGGTACACCAAACATCAACCCCCCTCTGATTACTATCAAATCAGAGTATCCAGGAGCTGATGCCCTGTACATGGAGCAACAAATTACCCAGCGTATTGAAAAAGCTGTTAAGACTACTAAAAACTTACATTCCATGTCATCCAAGAGCTCACTCGGGGAAAGTATGATAATGCTTGCATTTGATATTAATGCAGATATTGAAACAGCACTAAATGATGTTCGCACAACGGTATCAGATTTATCTCAGATTTTTCCTGACGACATGAAAATGCCATCAATCGCTAAAATGGACTCTGACGCTTGGCCAAGTTTATGGATAAGTATCAATAGCTCAAGGCATGATGATCTAGAGCTTACAAGAATATCTGATAATGAAATCAAATCTATCTTAGAAAAATTACCAACGGTTGGTAATTCAATCATATTTGGCGCTAAATACTACACCATGAGAATAGAGCCAATTGTCACAAAACTCTTTCAACATAAACTATCTCCAATGGAGCTAGAAAAGGCAATAAGAGAGCAAAATAAAGAATACCCAGCTGGCGAAATAAAAACAGAAGTTCGCAATTTCTCACTAAAGCTAAATGCATCATTAAATTCTAAAAATCAGTTTGAGAATATTATTGTCAAAAAGTACCCTGATGGCACCATCATAAAACTAAAAGATGTTGCAAACGTAGATCTGGCTCCGTATGAAAATGATGTAATACTTAGATATAATGGCAAACAATCCCTTGCAGTGGGGCTAATAAAACAATCCACTGCTAACATTATTGAGCTATCAGATTCAGTAAGAAAAGAACTGCCAGAAATTCGTAAAAACCTTCCAGCTGGGGTGGAAGTTGAAATTGCTTTTGATACAGCTATTCCTGTTAAGGCATCAATTAATTCAGTGTATTTAACAATCTTCGAAGCGATAGTTCTTGTTGCCGGCGTCATTTATCTATTTCTTGGATCAGCAAAAATAACTTTAATTCCATTAATAACCATTCCTATATCACTTATTGGTACCTTTTCTGCCATGTTTATGCTTGGTTTCTCAATTAATACCTTCACACTTCTAGCGATGATTCTTGCTATTGGACTCGTGGTCGATGATGCTATTGTAATGCTAGAAAACATCTTTAGGCATAGCCATGAACTTGGAAAATCACCTATGCAATCTGCATTTGACGCTTCGAAAGAAATAGGTTTTGCAGTGGTTGCTATGACAATAACACTGGCATCCGTCTTTTTACCAATTGGGTTCATCGAAGGATTCATGGGTAAATTGTTTATTGAATTTGCTTGGACGTTAGCTTTCTGCGTATTGTTTTCTGGGTTTGTTGCACTAACTTTGACTCCGATGATGTCCAGTCGTATGATTAATACTTCTAGTTTAAGAAAACCTTTGCCATTAAGAATTTTTGATTATTTTTTATCAATTATACAAAAAGCCTATATAACGCTTTTATCGGCGGCAATTAGACATAAGTTATTGTTTTTAATTATATGCGCAGCATCTGTTGCAGCGCTTGTTTTTGGTTTTAAAAATGTGCAAAAAACTTTTGTCCCAGACGAAGACCAAGGATTCTTACAAGTATTTTTTACCGGACCTGAAGGAAGCAGCGTCAATGAGTCGTTAAAAACAGTTGAACCAGCAGAAAAGATATTATCTTCTGTTCCAGAAATTCTAGGTTTCTTTGATGTAGTTGGCTGGGGCGGCGGAGATAGCGCGATGGCTTTTGTACCTTTAAAAAATTGGAAAGAAAGAAAAAGATCTCAGCAAGAAATTCAACAAGAATTAAATGCTAGATTTAGCGCCTTACCTGGAATGACAATTTTTGCAATATCACCGCCTTCGATTGGCGGCGGAGGCGGAGATAAACCAGTAGAATTTCACTTAACTTCACAACTTGAATATTCTGATCTTGATAAAATATCTCAGCAATTTATAGATGAAATGAATAAATCTGACGTATTTAGTGGTGTAGAAAGAGATTTCAAAGCCTCAACTCCTACATTAGATGTTATCGTTAATAGAGAAAAAGCGTACAGGTTTGGAGTTGATATTGAATCAATAGGAAAAACCATTCAGTATCTAATCAGCGGCAGACAAGTTGGCGATTTTCGTATGGGAAGCGATATTTATGATGTAATACTTCGCTATAGCACTTCTGAACGAAACGACCCAGATGATATAAAGAAGATATTTGTCAAAACAAAAGATGATAATTTATTACCCCTTGAATCAATTGCAGAGATTAATGAGACCATTACTGTGAAAGAATATAGTCACTATAACAATTCTCGCTCTATTAAAATTAGCGCAGATCTAGCACCAAATAAGACTCTACAGAATGCTGTAGATACTATTGAAAAAATTCGAAACTCAATTCTAGATAAAAATACGACAAAAATCGAGTATGTTGGGCAAATAGACCAAATGAAGGAATCAAGCGGAGATACTATCATTACCTTCCTATTTGCGTTGTTATTTATTTTCCTAGTATTATCGGCTCAATTTGAAAGTTTTGGTGATTCTTTCTTAATTCTCATGGCTGTACCATTTTCTATAACTGGCGGAGTATTAGCGTTACTGTTATTTGGTAATAGTATTAATATGTATAGTAATATCGGCCTTGTAACACTGATAGGATTGGTAACTAAAAATTCTATTATGCTTGTCGAGTTTGCAAATCAACTTCATGAGAATGGCAAAAACGTTTATGACTCAGTCATAGAAGCAGCCAAGTTACGCCTACGTCCTATATTGATGACTTCTATAGCAACAATTTTTGGTGCTGTACCATTAATTCTTGCCCACGGAGCTGGAGCAGCGGCTAGAACATCAATAGGTCTAGTTATTGTCGGAGGGATGATGCTTGGAACATTATTCACTATATTTGTTATCCCAGTGTTGTACCAAACATTTAAGAAAGATCACAAATCAGCGAGTGTCAATTAAATGAGGATTCTAGGCATTGACCCTGCTCTTTCTTCACTTGGTTGGGGAATTATAGAATTAGATTCCCCAAGAATTAAGTATGTTGCAAGTGGCACTGTTAAAACTGACACAAAATTAGAACTTCATAAAAGACTAGCTATTATTTCTTGTTCAATAGAAGAACTAATTAAGCTACATCAACCAAATGCCATTTCAATGGAGGAAACTTTTGTTAATACAAATGCAATATCTTCCTTAAAACTTGGTTATGTAAGAGGAGCAATAATGGCACTAATAGGTAAAACTGATATTCCTTATTTTGAATATCTTCCTAATAAAATCAAAAAAACAATTGTTGGCGTAGGACATGCTGAAAAAGAGCAAGTCAAACATATGGTTAACATAGTTATCTCAAATTGTCAAAAAAGCATCACCTTTGATGAAGCAGACGCTCTTGCAATTGCTTATACTTGCTTGGTCAATGCAAAGTTATGATACATTATTGTAATTCATTGTAGATAATTATTAATTATAATTACACATTTCTATTTAACAATTTTATGAAAGTACTATAGTATGCCTCCAATGGTTTTCTGGGGGCTTTTGAAAACTTAGTAACTAAATAACGATAAAAATTATGAGAAACAAACTACTTATCACATCTACTCTAGCATCAGCTTTAGTGTTTAATTCAAGTGCGAATGCAAACCTATATGAAATAGCATATAATGGAAACAACACTTTCACATTCCAAGGACAGCAATTTGCTAACCTTACAGATTTAGGAGCAAGAATAAGACAACAAGTGATAGCAGGTGCTATCAATTTAGAGAATGACGATATAGAATTCACCGCTGCTACACAAAAACAATTTGCTAATGACCTTCTTACTAACACTGCCGGTGTTGCGGATCAATTTGCTCCAATCATTGCTGCTGTCGGTCAGGTTGATGTAAATTCTGTTAGGCAGTATATGACAAAAGCTCAACAAATATGGGCAACATTAGATCAGGATGAGAAAGATTATTTAATCGACGGATTTGATTTAAGTGATTTAGGAGAGACTGATCTAGAAGAACTTGCACAATTTATTGATTATGCAGAGCAATATCATTTAACAACTCAAGAGATAGAGGCAGTAGACACTCAATTTAACCAAGTTACCACTTCTTTAGCGCAAACTGATCCTGCATTAGCTTCCCTTGTAAATGAATTAGGTATATTAAAAGCTGCTCAAAACCTATCAAATGAGCAATTAAATAGACTTTTGACCGTCTCCCAGGCGATTTATGCTAATACTGCATATACTGGAGTAAGAAATAGTGATGCTACTCAACAAACGTTAAAGGATTTTGTAGATAGAATTGAGGCTGCATTAAACAGCACAGAAAACCAAAATCTTAGAGTAAAAGGGACTGCTGATTTAGCAACGCTTACTAAGACTATCGATCAGTTCTTAGTAAAAAATGTAACAGATGTTAATGCTGTTCCAGTTGTACAAAAACCTGATAATGCCGTAACTGAAGGGATGCTCAATTCAATGCTAGCATCAAGACAAGTTGTTGACTCAAGAATTTCCGGTTTCTCTGGAGCTTCATCTGGCGACTTAATGCAAAGCTACGGCGTGTGGTTACAAGGAACAATGACTCGTGGTACACAAAAAGCATATGGCAAATCAACAGGCTATAAATTCGACCAAAAAGGTTTCACCATTGGTGCTGATACTGGTGATGAAACAATGATTGGTGCTGCTTATACATACATGATGAACGATATTAAGAACAAAACTACAAGTTCTAATAAGGAGGACGTAAAAGCTCATTTATTCACTGTTTACGGTAAATTTGATGCAACGAACGAAATCTTTGTAGACGGACAGCTTCAATATGGTAAGTCACAAGTCAAAAAGAAAAGGCTGACAAATCTAGCAGGTAATGTTACTGCAACTGCAAAACCAGATGCTACCTCAATGGCAGGAAAAGCTGAGGTTGGCTATGATTATGCACTAAATGATCAAGTGCACCTAGTACCTACTGTAGGTGTGTCATATACTTCAGTAGCGGTTGATAGCTATACTGAAAAAGGCAATGGCCTTAATAGATCAGTAGCAAAAAGGACAATTTCTCGTACATCAGGTATAGCTGGAATTACTGCAAAGTATGTTGCAGATATGGGTGATATGAAATTAATGCCAGAAATACATGCTAATATTGATTATGCTTTTAAAAGCAAAAACCCTGGTACTTCAGTGACAGTAATTGATGGTGTTGCACCAATCATTACTCCGTCTGAAAAAGTAGCAAAAGGCTATTATAACCTGGGTGCATCATTAAAAGGCGTACAATCAGATATGTATGAATTTTCTGCTGGTTATGATCTAGGACTTTCTAAGAAATTCCAATCACATACTGGAACTCTAAAACTAAGAATAAACCTATAATCCACGAAGTACAGTTATCCCGGGCTTGCCCCGGGATCCATTACTTAAAGTAGTCACGATCTCAACTCTCTTTGGACCGCAGATCAGGTCCGGGTGACTAATTTTTATATCCTGGGGCTGCGCCCAGGATAACCTTGTTTTTCATCATGAATTTAATTCAGGATCCATTACTTATTAATGACTTTGATGGAAAGGGAGAATGAATTACTTAGTCAGCATTTTCCTGTACAGTTTCTCTTTAAATTCTACTTTATCACTGCTAATATTAGGAAAAAATTCATCTGTAAACGGCACAAACTCAACCGATCCGCCTTTAAATTTAATTTCAACGATATCCCCTGCTCCATAATTAACAAAACAATTAATTACGCCAATAATATCACCTTCCTCATTAACTACGCCCTTTCCTTCTAAATCAGAAATATAGAACTCATTTTCCTTTAATTTAGGAAAATTGTCTCTTGTACTATATAAATTTACCCCAATACAATTTTCAGCATCATTTCTAGTATTTGATCCATCTAGTTTACAAATCAAGGTACTGGGGCTTCTTAGCTTTAAAAATTTTAACTTTATTTGATTACCATTTTCATCAAATAAGTTATATTTGCAAATATCCTTACTATCCTGAGTATATGACTTAACTATTATATCACCTTTAATACCGTGCGCTGAGGATATTACACCAACTAAAATTAATCTCTTTTCTTTATCCATTTTGTATATGCGATATTGCTATATAGTGAAAATAATAATACTCTAACTAGTTAAATACTACGGTAAAATATATTTAGTATGAAAAAAGTACTCATTACATTATTTTTAGCTATCGCCTTATTATTCTCGACCTTTTATATCTCATTGAGTTTAATTGATTTTTCTAAAATATATCATGGATTAGTGGCCGGAACTGCTCTAGCTTCTGCAAAAATAAAAGATGACGTATTTACCCTTGAAAAATTACCTACACCTATTCTAACTATAAAAGAAATAAACCAACCAGGAAAAATAGAGCTTAAGAATATTAATGTTAAATTATCACTGCTATCCATAATGACTTTTTCACCGTCTATTCAAGAGATAGTAGTAGAAGAAGTAAAAATCCATGTCAATAATGATAATGTTAACTTTCTAAATCATCACGAGTTTATTTCTGAATTGATAGCACGTGATGTTTTAAATATTAAAGCAAAGGTCGAAAAACTGATTTTTGTTGAATCAGACAATGACGTACCATTCACTATAGATCAACTAGATTTTGCAAGCCAAAACGGTAATACTACTTTTAGCGGAAATATAAGCAACATAGGATCGGTTTCAGGTAATTTAAAAAATGCTAATGATTCAGTATTGTTTGATCTAAATATTAAAGATAAATCATATGAATTTCACCTAGAAGAAGTGTATAAAAATAGTGTTCTACAAAACGGCAAAGCTGAATTAATAACAACTAATTTAATTGATAAAGTATCTAGATTAGTTCCAGATTTTAGTAATTTTGAAAAATACCTTTCTGGTTCAGAAAAAGTTAAAATTAATTTTAATATTTTACCAACTAAAGGCGGCTTATTATTTGATGCATTAGTAGTTAATTCAGATTCAATACAGGCACAAGGTAATGTTAACCTTAGCACTGATATTAATTCTACCTCTGAAATTAATTTACAGTTTAATAAGCTTGATTTAGATAGTTGGGCAAAATCAAAACCATCAAATATCACTGAAAGCCTAACTAAATTTGGCACTAACAAGAGGATGGACTTTAATAAAGGAAAAACTCTGATAAATCTTTTTGCTTCAACGATAAAAGTAGATGAGAACAACACCTTTACCAATATGATTTTTAAATCTGAAATAGCAAACGGAAAACTACAAATCAATGACTTTAGTGGGCAACTAGATAAGGATGGAAATTTTAGAATCACCGGTGAGGTCAATCAAAATGCTTTTAGAAGCATCTTTGATGGCATGATTACTATGAATCATAAAGATCTCAACGATTTTGTAGAGTTTTTAGGTGATAAGAATCTAAGAACCAGTACTCCAATACCATTTTACTTTTCATCTAGCGTTAAATTTAGTTCAGTTGATATTTCACTACATGATTTCTTTTTAAAAACAAATAATACCACAGCATCAGGAACAATTTCTTCAAAATTTATTGGCAATACTCCAAGAACTAACGCTAACATTCGACTATCTGAAATTAATGTTGATGATGCAAATTTTCCTGTAATCAATAAAACATTTGATTATATTGCAACCTTATCCCAAGATATGAAGGATGAATCATACTTGAGTAAATTTATACCTATTAGAAAAATTTCTTCAATTTCAGATGTAGAACTAACTTTTGATCGCCTTACCTATAACAAAAATCTTTATGAAAATGTCAGTTTTGATCTAGCACTATCCCCTGGAAAAGTTTCTATTGATAATTTATCTATTAATTATGGTCAGAATTATTTAGAAACTAGCTTTTCACTTGAAGCTCAAAGCATTAGACCTGCACTAAAAATACTAGTAAATGATGGAAACTTAACAGTTTCATTTTTATCGGCTCCAGGATTTTTTGAGTTAAAGAAATATATTCTGGATAATTTTGACCTCTCTAAAATTGATATTATTGCCGGCATCCGTTTATCAGAAGTCTTGCAAAAAGATAGTTTCGCCGTGAATAACATACGCCTAGAAGTTAATAATGATAAGAATCTGTTTAATATCACAAAGCTTGAGGCAGATATTTTTGGCGGTAAACTTCAATCAACTGGTAGCATTCTATTATCTCCGTACACCTTAAATTTTGTTTATGCAATTAGCTCTGCTAAAATTGATGAAATCAATAAATTATTACCTAAAGGCATGGTCAATTCTAGTGGTTACATTAGCGCGAGTGGCATGTGGTCTACTAATGGAGAAAAACTAGAGGAACAATTATACAACCTATATACCAAATCTAATGTGATCACTAAGAGCATATCCATCGCTAATTTCTCAATTGATAACCTAATTCAAAATCTCGGTGACCCTAACTATAATTCCAGTACTTTAAAAGATGACTTGAATAAAACCTTATTACTTGATAAAACAGATATCTCTGATCTTCAAACTAATGTAGAACTTTCTAAAGGAGTGTTTACACTATCTTCTATCATATTCAAAACAAAATACTCATCCGCTCAAGGAAGTGCTACTTTTAACTTATATGACTTTAACCTAGATGCAAAATCAACTTTTTCCTTCTTGCTTCCCAAAGTTCAAAACGGCAGAACAACTAGGGATTATCTCCCATCAAAACTAACCGTTACTGCAAAAGGTAATTTTCTAAATCCTAAAAAAGAAGCAAATACTGATGAAATCAGTAATGCCCTCAAAGATAGATTTCTTAAATAAGTTGACAACATATAAGGAGCTATCTATGCTCGTCAGCTTAATTATATAATTAATGATTAATATAATGGTAAGGAAATCCAATATTTTAGAGTTATTAAAGGACGTAAAGCAGCTTCAGATTTTTGTACTTGGAATCTTGAGTGGGATGCCGCTTTTCATTATATACTCCACTCTTGCAGCCTGGATGAAAACATCAAGTATTGATATAGCTGTAATTACCACTTTTGCTGCTGCCAGAATTTTTTACTCACTTAAATTTACATGGTCCCCCTTTGTTGATCATATCAGATTACCAATTTTGTATCGCTTAGGAAGAAGAAAAAGTTGGATGTTTTTATTTTCAGGTCTTATTTCCGTAATTATTTTCTCATATGCTTCGTTAAATCCCCACGATCATCTTGGTATTATTTATACTCTCACCATTCTTTTAGGTTTTTGTTCAGCTACCTTTGACATAGTCATTGATGCGTATCGTATTGATAATATTGATAAAGAAAAATTATCAATGGCTGCTGCAAATGCTGTCTTTGGTTATAGAGTTGGCGGATTAATAGCAGTTGCTGGAGCATTATTTGTTGCTGCAGACATAGGCTGGTCACATAGTTTTTTCATCATAGGAAGCTTATACTTACTAGGTATAGTGTTTATAGTATCTTTAAAAGAAAAAGAATTTAAACAAAGTGAAATTAATTTTCTGTCATTTTCATCATGGAAGTTGATGGTATTTGATCCATTTGCAGATTTTTTTAAAAGAGAAAAAGCACTCATTATTCTTGCTGCGGTAACTTTTTATAAATTAGGAGATGCAATGCTTGGAGTTGTTGCAATGCCTTTTTATATAGAGCTTGGATTTGAACTAAAAGAGATTGCTGCAATTACTAAAGTATTTGGATTGATTGCTACGATTGCTGGTGCGTATGTTGGAGGGTACATAATGTACAAATATGGCAACCTAAGAGGTATGCTCATTTGTGGATTTGCACAAGCAATAACTAACCTATCCTTTGTTTGGCTTCATACCAAAGGACATGATAATTCTGCTCTTATGATTACAATTGTTATAGAAAATGTAGCATCAGGCATGGGAGATGCGGCACTAGTTGGGTATTTAAGCTATTTGTGTAACAAACAGTTTTCAGCAACTCAATATGCGTTGTTAAGTAGCTTTTCAGGTCTATTTAGTCATAGTATTGTCGCCTTTGGTGGCAGTATTGTAAAGCTAATAGGCTGGGATATATATTTTATTATGACAGTATTCTTAGCGCTACCTGGACTTGCTATATTGTTATATCTAAGCAAGACATTTAAAAATTAATATAATAGTAACAACATCTAGTTGTTTATTTTATCTTTTTTTTTATGTTAATATTTTTGTATTAAGTATTTAATTTTAACAAAATAACATGACACAAAATAAGTTTGTAATAATTATTATATCGTTGTTGATTGTTTTATATTCACCAATTGGCTTCGCCAATAAAAAATCAAACACCACACATGCTCGACCTATTCAAGCAACTTTAGTTGTTGATGGTAAAACTGGCAAAATATTGCAAGCTAGTAATGCAAATACAAGAATCTACCCCGCTTCCTTAACTAAAGTAATGACATTATATTTGCTGTTTGAAGCACTTGATTCAGGTAAAATAGATATGAATCATAAATTCACAGTGTCCAAATACGCATCTGAAGCAAGACCACTCAAACTATTCTTAAAACCAGGTGAGAAAATTGATACCAAAACGGCCATCCAAGCTATAACTATTAAGTCAGCCAATGATGTGTCTAGAGCTGTAGCAGAAGGATTGGCAGGATCTGAAGCCAATTTTGCTAAAATAATGACGAAAAGAGCCAAGCAGCTTGGAATGAAACACACCAATTTTACAAACGCTTCAGGATGGCACGACCCAAAACAAGTATCTACTGCAATTGACTTAGCGAAGCTTTCTATTGCAATTGAAAGAGATTTTCCACAATATTTCCATTTTTTCAAGCAAACTAGTTTTACATATAAAGGTAAGACTATTTTGGGCCATAATAAAGTTACAGAAAACTATCCCGGAGCAACTGGCCTTAAAACTGGTTATCATATCCCTGCTGGATGTAATTTAATCACCACCGTAACAAGAAATGGAAAAAGTTTAGTAGCAGTGATTACTGGGGGTAAAAGTGCCGCTTCAAGAAACCAAAAAATGGTTGCGTTACTAGATAGTCATTTTGGTGTAAAACATACTCCTATCATACAAACTGCAGCTAAAAAACAGGGAAAAATTGTAAAGCACTCTAAACTTGCAAAACTGGATAAAAAAACAAAATTATCTAAACCTCCAATAAGCACTAAATTAGCCAAGGCATCCAGTAATTCCAAAAAGAAAATCAGGAAAGTCGCTAATAAACCTTCAAACAAAAAGAAAATCTCTTAGCAAATATTTTAAACCTCAAGACCATATTTATCCCACATCAAGTTTGGGATGACTTTGATGGTGTGTGGAATGACTTTGAGGAGAACCTATCTAGGTCTTTCAAGAGCAGGTTGTTACTCTTATCTATAATCCAACTAATGCACGAGAAAATTGTTTTACATCAAATGGTTTTAAATCCCCTATAGACTCACCTATACCAATATAATGAACAGGAATGCTAAACTTCTTTACTATCCCAACCACTGAACCAGCCTTAGCAGTACCATCAAGTTTTGTGATGATTAAACCAGAAACATTTGTTATAGATTTAAATTGTTCTACTTGAATTGAGGCATTCTGACCAGTGGTACCATCAATAACCAATAAACAATGATGAGGAGCGGTTATGTCTATTTTTTTTATAACACGGATTATTTTAGCCAACTCCTCCATTAAATTCTTTTGATTATGCAACCTTCCTGCGGTATCAATATACAAAACATCTATACCAGTAGATATTGAATCCATAACAGCTTGATGAGTTACACTAGCTGGATCAGCTTTTTCCTCGCCTTTGTATAGCTTTGCACCTGCTCTTTGTGCCCACTCTTCTATTTGTCCTACTGCAGCTGCTCTATAAGTATCACATGCTGCAATTGCGACTTTCTTACCTTGCTTAACATCATTTGAAGCTAATTTACCTATAGATGTAGTTTTACCATTACCATTCACACCACAAACCAGTATTATGTTTAATCTATCATCTGGTATGTCAAATTTATGATTTTGTTTAGCTAGTATGGCCTCAATAATCTCAGCTAAATCCTGTTTGATCTCTTCAGTAGTTACTTCCTTATTAAACTTGTGTTTCTTAATATAATCAACTATTTCATTCGTTACAGTTGTGCCCACATCAGCCATCAAAAGTGCATCTTCAAGCTCCTGTAACACCTCAGTATCTAATCTTCTTTTTACAAATATATGTTCAAGCCCACTCCCAATTTTGTTAGAAGTTTTAGATAGAGCCGACTTTAATTTGCTTAAAAAACTAGTCACTATTATTTGCTTAAAAACTGATTTTTATATTTATCCAAAAGCTCTTTCATTTGATCAATATTCAAGCTTTTATCAATATTTCTATAATCAACTGTACCTGAACTTGATACTAACAGGTTAATAGTATCCCTTAACACAACATTTCTATTACCTACTAGCTCGGATATTGTTTCAAGCCTATCTGGCATATTGAGCATATAATAAGCAATAGCAAGACGTAAAACATCTTGTGCTGCTGCCATATCAGTTCCAACTTTTAATATTAAATTCTCTATATCAGGGGACACCTGATCAACATATTTTTCCCATGATTTTGCTTGAAAAAGAGCCTCACGTCTTATTATTTCAGCATCATGCGTGATATCGTCTTTAATATACGCCAGCGCCTCAGCGTATTTTTCAGCACTTACCATCGCCCTGGCTCTTAGTCTTAATCTATATTGATGCTCACTAAAACTGACGTTATCCTTATCTGTTTCATCTAATACCAGTATTGACTCTGAAGGCTTTTTATCCATCATTAAAACTATTGCTAAATTATCAGCATTCTCGACTCTCTTACTTCCTTGTAGCCTATATGTAATCTGGTGACGAAGTAAATCCTCAGCATTTTCCAGTAAATCTAATTTTACTAATCTTTTAGCGATGCTAATGATTACATCATCACCTTGTTCACCGATTGGATTAAGTTCCTTAAATTCATAAAAAAGCGCAACAGTAGAAAAATCATCCATCCCTTCACCAACACCACCAGGTAAGAACACATCATTAAATATTCTTGCCATTTCGGAAGTAATATAAAAATTACTTATTTTATTATTAAACGCATCTTCTGCGTACTTATATGTCCTTAAGGCATTTAAGAAATCCTTTGTTTCCCTGTAACTACTTGCTAATTGAAGTAAGATTTGATATTCAAGTTGATCCCCCCTCCATTCGTACCTTAATCTTTCCAAACTCTTAATGACTTCATTTGTTTTCATCTCACCTTCTTCAGATAAGATTTTAATTAAGTCAAATTCCGCTCTGACTTTTGTAAACATATCTGAGTCTTGGTTAGTCAATTCTCTTAAGTACTGCTTAGCTAAGTTTAATTGATTCTTTTTTCTATAATAGGAAGCTTTATAATACTTTAAAAAGTATGAGTATCTACTTCCCTCCTTAGGAGTTTTGACCTCTTTAAATAATTTATCTAATAACTTCAGATCATTCCCTAACAAGGCAATTTCAATTTCTCCAAATACCAGCGACCAATATTTATCATCTGAATAAAGGTTAATTGTTTTAGGCATTAAATTAGCTATATTTATCAAACCTGGACTGCCACCAAGTGAAAATTCATTATATTTACTCCATGCTACTATTTCTTGAACTCTTTTAATATCATTATAAGCCAATAAATCATCATACTCTTCCTTAGCGGATAAATTTTCTTGCATCATCGTATAATTCACAGCAAGCATAAACCTAGCTTGTAAATTTTCTCGAAACTCCTTTTCTGATGCAAATTTAGCTAATTTTAATACTTCATTAGATTCTTGGTACCAACCATGAATAAAGTAAAATCTAGCAAGTGCTAGATTATTTATATATGATTCATGTTCATCCTTTGACATCGCTGCCTGGGAGATTAATCGACTCTTTTGCTCATTAAAGTTAATTATGTCCAGATTTTTGTCTAAATAAGGCAAAATGGATGGTAATTTTATATATTCATCTATTTTTGCTGGAAACAAGCTAGCATCTATTACTTTTTCATCTGGAATATTAGATTCAGTAGTAAGTTTAATTTTATCTGAATGAACTTCTAGCTTTGCATCATCACTTAAAAACACTACTGCAACACCTTGAATTGTTTTAAGCAGCTCATACTCAGGCGTATTTTTTGCCTGCATCACCCTGCTGCCAACTTTGGAAACAGGTATAATTTTTAATGTTTCACCAATCTCGCTATGATCAAGTGTAATGACATCTGCTGAGGAAAATTCGCCTTTAATTAAAAAACCGTCATCATTTTGTACAATTTCAGGTTTTAGAATCTCTTTTTCATACCATTTTTTATCTTCACTCTTAGCAAACACCATCACCCAACCAGAATTACTACGCTCTAGCTTTGCGTAAGCAAATGATTGCTCTATTTTCATTTTTATTATTGTGCCTTTTTCGCTAGGAACAAGTTCAAATTTACCAAATATTCCTTGATCTTTAAAAGTAAAAAACTTTTTTTGATCAAATATTACCCACAAATTTTTCCCCTTAAAAAAGGCAGCAACCGCAGCATCCTTACCTGTATTAAAGAATAATTTGTGATTACCATTGTCTTCTAAATAACTTATTGCTCCAGGATCATTTTGCGCAGATCCAATTTCTGCTAAATCTTCAGCTTGATCTTTATTAACAGCAAACCTTATTGCTTCTAGCTTTTCTCCTCCAATTATGTTGATAAACTTAAGCTCCTTATTAACGGCAAAGTTAATTCTCTGCTTATTCTCACTGGGTTTTATTGCGGTAGCATATTTTTTAAATTCATTGGGATTAATTAACTCAAAATTGGCTGGGATATTTATTGAAACATTCACTTGTTTACCAAATACTTTAAGATCAAGAATCTGCGTGTTATCATGATGAAATACAAACACAACATCTTGCCCAACATTTTTTACTTCAATTTTAATTGGACTTGTCGCGGCTAAAGAAGCACTACAAGAAAGAAGTATGCCACACAGTAGCAGCTGCCATATTAAATTTTTCTTTATATATAAACAAAAGGCGCTGTTATACGCCTTTGATATAAAATAAATCGAACGAAGAAAAATATTCACTATTTTACCTCTACTTTCTTCTTCGCTAGTTTCTTGGTTGGCTTAGCATCATTTTCTGCTACTTTGCTTTTTGTAACATTTTTCTTACCTGTGCCAGGAAAATCTAACTCTTCTTCATTATCTATTGGAAGTCCTAAAAGAAGATTTTTAATTTGTTTACCACTTAATGTTTCTTTTTCAATAAGTGCGCTTGCAAGCAGGTGAAGCTGATCAATGTGAGTCGTAATAATATTTTTAGCAAAATTATACCCTTCATCTACTATCCTTTTAACTTCATTGTCGATAATTTCAGAAGTCTTTTCAGAACGCGTTTTATCTCCTGTTCCGCCAGAAGCATAATGATCCTCATTACTTCTTCCATGAAATATTGGCCCAACTTCTTCGCTTAGACCCCATTCTGTTACCATAGCCATTGCCATTCTAGTTGCCATTTTGATGTCAGATGATGCACCTGAAGTAACTTTTTCTTTACCAAATATAATTTCCTCAGCAACTCTACCTGCCATTGCAACCGCAATATCTGCTTTCATCTTTTCAAGAGCCATAGAGAATCTATCATTTTCAGGCAATCTCATCACCATTCCAAGAGCCCTTCCTCGCGGGATTATTGTTGCCTTATGAATTGGATCAGATGCTGGGCAATATAGCCCAACAAGCGCATGTCCACCCTCATGATAAGCTGTTAGTTTCTTCTCGGCATCAGTCATTGCAAGTGAGCGTCTTTCTACTCCCATTAAAACTTTATCTTTTGCCTCTTCCATATCCTGCATATCAACAATTTTTTTACCTCTTCTTGCAGCTATTAATGCTGCTTCATTTACAAGGTTTTGTAGCTCCGCCCCCGAAAAACCAGGTGTACCTCTAGCAATAATTCTAGGCTCAACCTTATCAGAGTATTTAATTTTCTTCATATGAACTTTAAGAATTTGCTCTCTGCCATTCACATCAGGATTTGATATCGTAATTGGGCGATCAAATCTTCCTGGTCTTAAAAGTGCTGGATCAAGGACATCTGGCCTATTAGTTGCAGCAATTATTACTACTCCTTCGTTTATTTCAAAACCATCCATTTCAACAAGCATCTGATTTAGTGTTTGCTCCCTTTCATCATTTCCTCCACCAAGACCTATACCTCTATGACGACCAACTGCATCAATTTCATCTATAAAGATTATACATGGCGCATTTCTTTTACCTTGCTCAAACATATCTCTAACACGACTTGCTCCAACACCAACAAACATTTCAACAAAATCTGAGCCTGAAATACTAAAAAATGGAACATTAGCTTCTCCTGCAATCGCTTTAGCAAGAAGAGTTTTACCTGTTCCAGGAGGGCCAATTAATAAACATCCTTTAGGGATTCTGCCTCCTAGTTTCTGGAATTTATTTGGATTACGAAGAAAATCTACTATCTCCGCCAATTCTTCTTTTGCTTCATCAATACCTGCCACATCAGCAAAAGTGATTTTTGGTCCTTTATCTGAAATGAGCTTAGCTTTAGATTTACCAAAGCCCATACCTTTGCTACCACCTTGCATTTGGCGCATAAAGAATACCCAAACACCTATTAACAACAGCATCGGGAACCATGATACGAAAATACTAAACAGTGAATTCATTTTTGTATCAGGTGGCATGACATCTATGTGTACACCATTAATACTAAGTTTATCAATTAAACCAGGATAATCCGCCGCATATGTGGAAAAAGGCGTGCCATCAGCTAGAGTACCGTCGATCGTTCTTCCTTGAATTTTAACGGAATTAACTTGACGTTCGTCGACTTTATTTAAAAAATCAGAAAAAGGCAACGCTTGTGATCTACCGCCTACTCCATCACCTTGCAGAGCGTTAAAGGTAAGTATCATTAATACAAAAATAGTTATCCAGATGAAGATTTGTTTGTTTTGATTATTCATTAAATTTCCCTATAAGAAATGCGTAAATCGTGATATAAAATTTGGCCTAAAAGTTATTTTAAATAAGCCAGCAAATTGCCTATCATCATAATAGGATATATGTGGAATTGCTACGATTTTTTCAAGATTTTTTATAACAGGGAGAGTAAATAATATAGATTTATGACAATTCCCCACAACTGTTTTGAGGGAATATAGAGATTTGTTTCTATGTTCAAGTTCTTTTCTAATAAGTACGTAATCTTCAAGCTTTAGTTTCTCAACAGAATATTGTTTTAAGTCGCTTTTTTTTTTAAATTCAATTTGAAATCTATTATCCCATAAAACTTTATCTTCACTAAGACTTACTGCCATTTTTATATCAGAAACCTCTCGGAAAATAAGTAAACTTTGATTTACTTCTTTTATTATACATCCATGAATACTACTAGTAAATTTTTCACCAATCCGTATTTTTTCAAGCAATTTTCCAACACTTCTATATCTTGGTATATTTGTATTCCCACCAATTATTGTTGTTATGTAATTAATCACATGCACTTGTACGTCAATGATCATTTGATTAAATTTGGTCAAATCAATAATAGCAAATCCTTGTTGATATATCTCCACTGCCTCTGCTATAGCTTTTATAAGCTCATCATTCACCTTTTTTGCTTGCTCATTTGTTTGCAACATTTCATGATATAGCTCATATTGCTTCTTGATTCCGCTAGATTCTACTTCTTTCCTTATCCTGTTTCTTTCATAATGGTCGCTTGTGTTAGATTCATCTTCTACCCATTTGATATTATTTGCTTTCAAGTAATATATTAGATCAGATTTATGATATTTAAGAAGTGGCCTTATGATCTCAACATCATTAAAAAAGTAATTGTCAGAAAAGCTAAGACCAAGCAAACTCGCTTTCTTATTTTTTCTCATTGAGTAATTTTCTAGCAAATCATCAGCATGATGAGCCGTCATTAAGCAAGTAATGCCAAGCTGTTTGCATTTATCCGTCATCAACTCATATCGTGCCTGCCTTGCTTTTTCTTGCACCCCTGTTTTTATCCCTTGATGCTGCCATTTCAAATCATGGAACTCTAACCCGAGTTTACGAACTTCAGTACGAACAAACTCTACATCATTTTTTGAATTCACCCTTAAATCATGGTCAACAGAAAATACAACAAGCTTTATCTTTCTTGATTTTGCCCAACTAAACATTAGATAAAGCAGCGCTATAGAATCACTCCCACCAGAAACAGCAAGGGCGACACTATGATGTATCGCCCTTGTTTTATTTCCAAATAGAGGCTCGATAATTTCTTCAAACCTCGATTGAATCATTACTCAAACACCCCAAAAACAGATAATCTATCAATAGTATTATTAAGATGCGTTGAAATCTCTTTTTTAATCTCTTTAGGGTCGTCTATTTTAACATTCTCTTTGCTGACAGTAATTGTTCCTTTTTCTACTTCTTTGACCAAATTATCAACTATTTGATTTCTATTGTTTTTACCATCCATAAATTTTAAGGCAATTTTATCAAATATATTTAGTCCTACAGGCACGTGATTACGAGATGTCACCCAAGCATAATCTGTGTTATTTACTTGGAATAATGAAAGATTTGATAATGTAGGCTTTTCTAAATTCACCTTATCCTTATCTCTCTCCATCAAAGAGATTTCCATATAACCTTTCATTACTAAATTCATAGCATTGTTAATTAGCTCGGCTTCAATTTGGGCTTTATGATTACCTTTTAATTTCTTACTTGCTTTTTCAACAAGAGTTTCCAATTTTAGCGGGTATCCTCTGTTTTCTGACAAAGTATATAACACCGCTTTTAAGAACATAGAAGATGACGACACATGTTGATTCTTGTCACCTTTGTAAATGAATTTCACAGCTTCATTGCTTTCCAAATCCTTTTGATTAAAAGGGTTCTCTGGCTCAATATCCAAACTCATAGCAAAATCTTTAATATGATCATTGTTCAGCGCCCTATTAAGCGGAACATTTTTATGACATAGAAGAGTACTTCTGAACCTTCTGTTAGTGATAAAATCAATATATTGTTCTGTTTTTACAATATCATTTAGTGCTTGCAATTTTTCTGCTACACTAGGTTTCAAATTACCCAAGTACATAGGTGCTAGAGCAGCATCGGAAAGGTATTGCAAATCATTTTTTGCTGCCATTTCCATAAATTCAGTAAAATAAAATTGTTTATTCTCATCTTCCAAATGCTCATGCCTGATATAATGATCAGCTTGCTTTGATAGTAATTCAGTTTCAAGAGCTAACATTTTTGAATAAGGCGTATCTTGCCCTTCAAGACTTTCTTTAACAAATGCTAGTAATGCTCTTGCTTGAACTACTTTATCTTGCGGATTTGCAAAACCTTTAGAGTGATATAGCATCATATCTCTTACTGTTCTTACCATATTCCAGCCAGGAAGAGTATTATAACTAATATAAGCGATACCATTTTCTGAAAGATTATTATTACTAATTTCTAATATCTTTTCTTGGACAAATTGCGGCACCCATGAGAACACGCCATGACATATGATGTAATCAAATTTTCCATATGATTTATCAACATCAGTGATAGAAGCATGCTTGAGTTCAATATTCTTCAGTCCCATAGATTTGATAAATTTATTTCCTTCATCTATTTGAACTTTTGACAAATCTACACCAACAAAATGCCCCTTTGGATAATGAACCGCGTGCGGAATAATATTTCCACCAGCTGCACAACCAAGCTCCAGCACCTTAGCAGTTTCTAATTTTGGAGGATTCATACCAAAAAGCTTTCCAAGCGTAGCAAGCTTCTCTGGAGAAGTTTGATTATACGGATAACTTAAATAAGGCGTTTCATCATATGGGGTATTTTTTTTATCTATCATAATTCTTCATTAATTTAATTGTTATTTAAACTGGTATCTTAAATGTGACACCAAAAGTAAACTCACCTACACCAATCGTCTTTTTAATCGGCTTCTGTGATTCAAAGCGCCCCGTAGCGCTATTGAGTGTATCATATTTAAGTTTTATATTATTTACAACTTGTAATTTTGCTCCCAAATCAAGTGCTATGTTTGGCGTTAGATCTTTTGATATTCCTCCACCTATCTGCCATGCGAGGTAATTTGATGTATCTTTTTTAATTCTGAAATATTCAGTTTGTGTAGGAATTTGTATCCCAACAGCTGAATTTAAAACTGATGTTGCAGTAGTGGTAGATTTAACGCTTAATCTTGCAACACCTGCACCAATCGAAACATAAGGCTTTAATTCCATAAATTGCGGCTCAAATTGATAAAGTAAATTTATGGTATATACGCTTGATGAAACTTTTGTACTACCTGGTGTTTTAGGTATTGTTAGCGCCCCAAGCAATGGATGCACTACTCCAGTATCAGCTTCAGGCAGCATATATGTTAAGCCATATTTTGGCTTATGAGTAAAATGTAGTTCAACCATCATATTAGGATAAAAACTATAACCTATACGACCACCAACTAGTCTGGATTGCTTAAGTCTAAATTTTGATCTTGTTTCCTTATCAGTAAAGGTCTTTACAACTGGCTCAGAAATACCGACCTTCGCACCAACATATATATACCTATCGTCAGCATCATTAGCTTTAGCCACTTGACCAAATAACATGAAATAACCTGCAAGAAATGAGACCACGGTCTTTACTACTTTTTTCATAAATCCTCAATTTAAGATTTGTCGATCTCGAGGATTATAAACAACTGTAATAACGGGTCAAATAAAATTGACTCTGACGAGGCTTAAAAAAGCTATTAATTACAACAAACTAAGAACTTTAGAGCTAAAATCATTATGAGATAATGCAAGCATAACTTCTATAGCAATTAGTACAACTATAGTCATCTCAAGTCTTGCAGAATGTTTATAATTAAGCTCATTGGATAAAACATTATATAACTCTTGAATTATATCAAGTCTATGGTTCATTATACCTTGTCTGACACTAATATCCTGAAACTCAGCCGTCATAAGATAGAGCGGCTCATAACTTGGCCTTCTCCAGAAAAATTCTGGTGTATCAAGAATATCGCTATGTAGATTAATTGAATATCTCTCATTAAACAAATTACCTATTTGTTTAGATATTTCTTTCTTTGATAAAGATACACTCCCCGTTCTTGCTAATTCTTTTTGAATAGGTGCTGCTTTCTCTAATATTTTACTGACCGAGGCCTCTAATATCATTAATTTAACAGATTGAGCTAAAGCATGCGACATTGAGAGCTTTGTATGAACGGACTCATCCCCTAGGACAATTTTATTTCTTTCTTCATCTATAAAAGTTTTTGAATTCTCTTTGCTTTTTTTAGATTCATGATACTCAAAACTAATATGATCATAAGCAACGTCTTCGACACTTTCTATCTCAAATTGCTTCACTTTTTCTAAAATAGATTCTTCTTCTTGTTGATTTCCTCCCCATATAGACAAGCAACCAAAAGGAAAAATAAATAAATCTAAATGAGCTTCATTTTCAAGTTTTGCATACGCCACATCGTCGAAGTGAGTGATAACATAGCCCTGACCTATTAGATATTTTGTTAAATCATTAACTTTATATTCTGATGCCGTACAATAAGATGAACAACGCATAATGCGCTCCGCGATTACATTAAATTAAAAGAAACTTATAAAATGAATAATAAGAACTACGAAATACCATAGATAATTAATAACCCACCAGTGAAGATTATAACACATTATCTATCTCCACTTACTATTTTAACTACACAAAATTATAATTGCTGTCAAGAAAAAGTGTATAAGTGTAATAGGTTCATTACACATGTATTTGGTTGATATACAGATTTAATCATGATAATTATTAAGTAAGTAAAGGTATTACTTATAATTAATCTATGGATGTGAATATGACTCAAGTTAAAAAAATAGTAACAGTTAAACTCAGCCAAGAGACAAAAAATAAGTTGAAGCACCTAAGTAAAGTGAAGTCTAGAACCACTCACTGGCTAATGAATAAAGCAATTAATGATTATGTGGAGAAAGAGGAGACAAAAGAAAGATTAAGGCAAGAAACTTTATCCAGGTGGGAAGAAGCAGAAGCTGGCAAAGTAACGTCACATGATAAAGTTATTGACTGGCTAGATAGTTGGGGAAATTCCAATGAAAAGGGTAAACCCATAGATGTTTAAAATACTATGGCTTGATTCAGCTGTAAATGATTTAGTACGACTAAGATCGTTTATAGCGGAAGTAAATCCAAATGCTGCAAGCAAAGTAGCCAATATTATAAAAGTGGCAACGAATAATTTACAAGCATTTCCGCTGATAGGAAAACCCGTAGAAGAATTAGATGATTTCTATGATTTATTTATTGAATTTGGTGCTAGTGGTTACCACTTGAGATACAAATTATTTAATGAAAAAATATACATAATCCATATCAAGCATTCAAGAGAGCTAGACTTTTGTGGTTTAGATTAGACTATAGTAAATTAGTAATCAAACTTAGCTATTTTCTTCGACTCCAAGCACACTTACTTCATCTACATCATGAACAACATCTTGTACAAGTTCTTCTACTGGATACTCATCCAGTTGGTCTACAACCTTACTTGCTTCTTTTATAAATTTCTTATTATCGTATATTTGCGCCACATCTTCTGGCGTTCTATCATCACTATCTACAGCGCTAAGTAATTTAAGTAGTTGCTTAGGATAATAAGTCTCTATGACTGCCTTAAAAACCTTGATGGCCTTTTTATTTTTAGATAACTCATGAACAAACGTGGTACCTTGCACTTCATCAGTGTCATATTTTGATACAACTGAATACCCACCTTTAATCATAAATATAGCTAAATTTTGATGCCCATATTCGTAAGCTACAACAGCTACTGGCTTGCCATGAGACCTGGATTCCATCGATACTTCAAATTCAGAAAATAGCGATACCATACTACAATACCCAAGCTCAACTGCTTGACCAAGGGCGGTACGACCATGCACATCTTCTACAGACATATTTGCTCCAAACTTGAGTAGATTTCTAGCAACCGGTACATTGTTTATTACGCAGGACTCATGCAGAGCTGTCACACCATAAATATCTTGCTTATTTAATATTTCAAGCCTGTGTTCTTTATTACCGAGTATCAATTCTATCGATGTACGTTTGCTATATGTTGCTGCATAATGTAGTGGACTTCTACCTAAGATATCAAAATCATCATAAATACCAGATTCAGTAGAAAATTTGAGCAATTTACTTAAAACAAAAGTATCACCCCTTTTAGCTGCCAAATGACTTATGGAAATACCTAGATCATTTTTTTCAAGACCACAAAATTCTTCCCTCTTAGCAACTACAAAATCATGAGCTAAAAACCTTTGATAAGCTTTTT